>Ga0181603_10000508_pt1 | contig 33151 bp, 42 predicted proteins | sample 041ome_13_FD_148633 | JGI IMG/M metagenome (GOLD analysis project Ga0181603, IMG submission 148633) | Coastal salt marsh microbial communities from the Groves Creek Marsh, Skidaway Island, Georgia - 041409US metaG (spades assembly) | ecosystem: Environmental > Aquatic > Marine > Intertidal zone...
ACCACCATGAATAATCAATCGACTCAATCAAAGATGAACTCTCAATCTATCGCTACCTACATCGCCAACCTTGAAAAGGAGAACGCCGAACTCAAAGAGCGTCTCCGCAAATGCGAAGAAGAGAAATCCATCCTGGAATACGAAACAATGCTTCACTACGCTGAAGTGAGTGACAACGAGTCCGTCGCATCCGACTCTGAATATGAAACGGAAACTGAATCGGAATCGGAATCGGATGATTACTTTGTCTGCTACAATCTGCCGCTCACGAATGCGTTTGATCATCTCGCTCAAGAGGAAGAAAATGAGTTCAAGAAATCGGTGTATGAAAGGGCGGCCAATATCATCTACCATCTTGATTTCAAATTAACCAGTGGCGAGCAAATTTCACACATGCATGGTATTGGAAGGAGTGTGATTCGAAAAATAAATGAATTTCTTGAAACTGGGGAAATTAAGAGTGTCAAGACATTCGCTACGAACGAAAATATCGCGGAACAATTGGATTTACTCGCACGCGTGGAGAAAGATACCCACAAAAGTGAGGCTTACAAGAAGGCCACCGACGCTATTCGCAAACTCCAATTCGAAGTCACGAACGGTACCGAAATTTCAAAAGGACCTCGCAAGGTACCTGGTATCGGTAAAGGTATCGCGAACAAGATTGATGAATACATCGTGACCGGTCAAATTAAGAAGCTTTCGGGATGAGACGCCGTTAAATGATATAGTTTTGTAATGAAATATCAAATTAAAGATTTTATGCGTAGTGATTCCATGAGACTTATCATAGGGGATTGTCTAGAAAAAATAGATGTGATAGAAAATGGTACGGTTACTACCATATATTTAGATCCACCATTTGATAGTGGTCGAAATTACACGATGTCTAAGGATGATTCGACTGGATTTTCGGATACGTGGAAAGGTGATGATTATAAGAACTTCATAACGCGGGTCATAGATAAGTGTTTACCAAAGCTCACACCGAATGGTACTTTGTTTTTTCACATTTCAGCGGATCGCATGTTTGTCCCTGAACAAATACTTAGAGACAAATTCAAGTATGTGCAACCCATATTTTGGAAGAAATGTCGCTCAAAGAACAACGTGAAAAAGAAGCTTGGTGCGACGATAGACATCATTTTCAAGTGTACAAATTCTAAGACTCCCAAGTTTAACGTGGTGTATCAACCGCGTGACGAAAAGTATCTCAATAATTCATTCAATAACAAGGATGAACGAGGTAATTATTCCCTCGGACATTTAGTCACCGAAAACACAAAGAAAGGGTACATGTATCCATTTGAGTTTAATGGAAAGGTATTCAACCCAGCATCTGGATGGCGAATAAAACAAGAAGAGCTCATAAAATTGAGAGATGATAATCGTTTACACCCTCCGAAGACGGAAAAATCGAAGTTATACAAAAAGATTTACTTGCATGAAACGGAAGGTAAACCGTGCACCGATCTATGGGACGATATCCACTCTATAGGCCAAGGCTCCGAATTGAGATCTTATCCAACTGCGAAGCCCATTCAATTGCTCGAGAGAATCGTATCTATTTCGAGTGACGAAGGTGATTTGGTCATGGATCCCATGTGTGGATCTGGTACGACTGGAAAAGCGTGTAAAAATCTAAATAGGGAATGTATACTCATTGATATGAACGACAATACAGAGATAATTAATAATCGATTACAATAGAATTTTTTATATGTTTTTCTAATAAAAGTGGTCTATCCTGTTGAAGCTTCACACACAAAGAAGAACCCTTATTCAGTATAGCCTTCACACCATTATTTAGTACAAGTCGAATTCTTAAATTTTTACTCCCGGGTATCACACACGATGTATTTGTTTTAGCTGGTTGTACATATTCTTCACACGAGCCAAAGAGTTCTTTCAATTCACTTTTGTGAAACATGAAAAAATGCCTCTTTTTTACAAAGTTTATGCATATATAATCGCAATCATACCCATCTAATACGTAATTTACATACGTTTTTACATTCATAAACTTGAGGAGCGTGTTGGATAATTTGTTAATCATGGATCTAGTGTCTTTTTCGTCTCCATATGTTCTGTAGTATTGTTTTATGTCATTGAGTAGATCTCTACTTCCATCATTTTCGTGTACATAAGATTTATTTAGCCAATCGAAAGACCCACTGTTACTGTTTTTGGTTTTTATAGAGATGCGAAATCCTCGGTCACTCACGGCATCCGCAGTATTTTTAGTTCCTCCTCGGTGTTCAAGCTTTCCAAGTTTTTCTCGCACACGTGAAAATCTGGGATCTGTATTTATCGTGTGTATGAGTGTGTGCTCACCATTCACACCATCGCGGTGGCTACTACCATCGTTTCTGAACCCCATTTTAAATTTTAACGACTGAACTCGGCGACTTAGGTACTATTCATTTTGATTTATTAACATCTTCCGTACTTCATCGTACACGACACTCAAAAGCGCCACTTTATACGCGAGAAACCCCACAAACGTCGCACCATAATCGAAATCAAATGCAAACGGCGCACTATTCCACACGGTTTCAAACACAGCGGTTCCTAATGGAGCCAGTAACTGTTTTTGAAACGATGACTTTTCGATGTTATCCACGTGTCTCTCGAGAAGTGCGATGTATGCCAATGACGTGGCAACGCCAACCGTGGAAGATACACCTTGTTCCGCACCCTGTGTGATGAAATACATAGACGTGAGTGCACCACCGTATGCGACGGTCATACGATTGATGCGCTTCTTAAGTTTATCGTAATCATTTTTAGGTTCAGTCGACGCACGAACGACCGCGTTGTGGATGGACCACATTTACTAATTTAGACCTGTAATCCTTAATTGAGATAAAGACTTCGAGCCCCTATTAACAAATGTCGGAACTTCAAGTGAAGAGACTCGTGCAACATGCGATTATTCCAACTCGCGGTTCTTCTGGCTCTGTTGGATACGATTTATATAGCGTCGAAGATTGTTGTATCTTATCTAAGAACCGCGGTCTTGTCGGTACTGGAGTCGCAGTTGTTTTGCCAGTAAATGTATACGGGCGCGTGGCTCCGAGATCAGGGCTTACGGTGAAGCACGGTATCAATGTCGGCGCGGGAGTCATTGATCCGGATTACACGGGTGAAATCAAGGTCGCTCTTTTTAATCACAGTGATACTGATTTTGAAATTAAAAGGGGTGACAGAATTGCACAGTTGATTTTGGAGCGATGTGAAACGCCCTATGTTCGGGAAATCGGTGAAATTAACGAGACCGAGCGTGGCTCGGGTGGATTTGGATCTACCGGTATCTAATATTTTTTACGATCGTCACAAAACCACATCATTTCTTCGGTCGGCATGAAGAGTATACCCTTGCGCATGGTCATCCACAATTGCGCCTGGTTTACATTTGGATAACTCCAAAGAATCCACCTCTCCCAGTACCCCACACGAAAGGGGTCTTCCCAGTTTTCTTCTGTGCTGGTATCGGCGTAAAGCATTCCTCTGTGTATTTCATATAGGTCTGTTTCGACTCGCAAGTCTCTTGGTATCTGGGCTCCTTTTCGAAGAAGGTGTGCTCGCATGAGTCTCGGGTTTCCATGGTCCGTGTAATCTGGGGACTCTAATGAACCAAAATCAAATGTCCTTTTATTTGGTAACAGTATTCTATATTTATGCGTGACCAAAGGACTCGGTTTGAGAACGACGTGCATATACATTAATTTGATTTTTAGTTTAGCGCCTTTTTAACACAACAAACTTAAGATCTCCCTTTTTAACTTTTTCACGTGTCAAAGGATTTGTAAATAGAATCATATTTCCATTTACATTTATAGCACTCGTCATGGACATGCGCGCCATCTTCCTAAAAGATGTTGGTGAAAGATAAAGTTTATTTATTTTTACCGCTTTGTCTCCATCGTTGAATTCATTCGTTGTGATTGGGTCTACGGGTAAATTTTTCACAGTATTATCTTTCCATGTAATTCTGTTTGTGTTTTTGTTTTCATTTGAATTCTTTTTCATGCGATTTTTGTTTTTCATGTATTCAGACGTATTCATCCGTTTCATGTTATTAAAATTGAGGCGACGACCGATTAACCCCGCATTATTAAACGACATGAGAGCTCTTCTCATAGCTCTAAGATTTTCCAGATTTTGTCTGGTGGGAACCCCTCGACTATCGTATCGTTCAATAGCTCGCCTTCCCGTATTTGCAAGATTTTCGTCAACCATCACACGTCCATTTGGTGAAGTCATTGGAGGGGTCGTGGGTGTTTCTATGACCACCCTGTTATTATTGTTATTCATACCTACATTAAATAAATATTTTTATTACCTAAGTGATTTAAAGTATTCATAATATCATTGATCATGTTTGATATTCTGAAAACAACAATCGGTACGGGTGGACCTTTGTTAGTTGAACATAAGGGTCGCATTATATCTGAACAATGCATTCTTATTACACACGAACACGTGAACAAGATGATTGATAAACTAAAAAATATCAATTTCATTAAGATTGAACAAACTTCAGATCGCTCGTTTTCAATTTCTTAACTACAAATCTCGTCTCTATGACACGCATGTAAGCATACGCAGCCAAGAACTCAAGATGATGTAATTTCTTATATAGATGCCAAGTGAACATTTTTAACGCGTAATTGTCCCTTTTATTCCACGTTTGTTCCCTCGTAGTCGTAGTAGTTCTCGCCATGACATACATAAAAGTAACACTTCTAAATATATTATGCGAACGTACACATCTGTTGATGGTATAACCATAAAGGTGGGTGAAGATGCAAAAGAAAACGACATTCTCACACAATCGAGTTTTCCAAGCGAGTGGTGGATGCACGTGGATGGTGGAGCGGGTTCACACGTGGTCATTTGCTGTGAAGACAATGTATTACCCCGTGAAACAAAACGGGACGCCGCCACACTCGCGGTATATTACAGTAAGTCTGCAAAAACACGCATGGTGCGCGTGAATGTGGTGAGAGTAGATCAAGTTCTTAAACATGAAAAGATAAAGAATCACGGACAAGTGTACCTCGAAGGGCCCATCGATCAACTCACAATTCTACCAAACAAGGAGGGTGAACGTCTAAAAAGGTTATTAAAATAATAACACGTGATATCGTTAAGATGAATGTATCTTTCGGTAATCTATTCACACCTTTATTACATCTGATACAGATAGTTGGATCATATTACATAACACTGAGTGTGTGTTCATTATTAAGTAAAACATGGGTAACATATGGCGGCTGGTAATTAGACCGGATAAGAGTATATGTCTCGCATCACAATATGTGGAAGATGAAACAATAGTACAACTCACACCTAGATTGCGAGACAGGTCGTTAACTCATGGCGACCGATATTCGATACAATCATTATGCGCTTTGCAGTTCTTGGGTTTAGTTATATTTGGTGGTAAGAATATCTTAGGCGATTGGCTCATGATATGCAACCTCGTGTTTACATTATTTGTTATGTATTTTATACGGTGCGAATATATAATTAATTTAATCACTATACACATGTTTTATACTACAGGTTTAATAGTATACGGATTTTTTGAAAAAAACCTATATGTATTTGCGACATCCCTAATATATAATGCTATATATACATATCATATCATTAAAGATTTAATTCGTGACTAAGTAAATGCATCACCAAGACTGGAAACCCGTCGTGATTCGTGGCGTGAAACAGAATGTTCCGAGTCCCCATCGTGAAGTAACGAAGGCACAGAAACTGGATCAAACTGAAATAGGTACACACGAAAAGGTGAGTCTCTCTATGTCGAAGACGATTCAACAAGCGCGCATCGCTAAAGGTTTCAAAACACAAAAAGATTTAGCGGTGGCGGTGGGAGTTCCGGCGAATATCATTAATTCGTATGAATCGGGTAAGGCCATACCCGACAATACAGTTCTTCAAAAATTACGTAAAGTCCTCGGGGTGAGGCTCAGATAGTCTGGTACACACGACAACCACAAGTGGTACCAGAATTAAAATTATAATTACAGTTAATGTTACAAACATTCGTACCTTATTAGTAATAAAGATAAGAAACCCTTGTAAGACAAATGTCTCTCAAAAAAGAAGAGATCACGTCTCGTGAGACTCCGGATGCCATGCAAAAACGTATGTTTGAAGCCAAGATTGCCGCCATGAACGGTGCGATGAAAGGTGAAAAGATTCGTTACAAGTCCAAACGAGACCCCGAGCGATTCTTAGAATTCTTGGAGTATCGATTGACGATATGGGAACAACTCAAGGATGAGAAGTTCTACGCGAAGCGAATGTATGAAAAGACGAAGGAGGTCATCGAAGGTCTCAGTTGAGACTCGAATAGTGTCCCGCGATGTAATACACATCCTTAAACCCCAATTGAATCAATCTCTCCGCTGCAATTCTGGCCCTTTGCCCGGTGTTGCAGTAGACCAACAACCCCCGCTTGGGGAGTTTTGACGTCGTTTGTTTATTCATTTTACCTACCGGTAAATGAATCGCACCCTTGTAATGTCCAAGTCTATACTCCATCGATGTCCGCACATCGATAACCTTCTTAATCTTACCATTTCTTATCATCTTTTTGGCTTCCCCTGATGATACGAGATTTTCACCTGTGATCGTATACACAAAGGCTGCAGTTGCAATTGCTACTATGACAGGTAACATTTATATATACATGCATAAAGATTTAACCCGAATGTGATTCATGAGTCTTCGAATTAAGAAGCTATATCCAGATGCTATCATACCAACGAGAACATCACCTGGATCGGTAGGTTATGACTTATATAGCATGGAAGAAATCGTAGTACCACCACTTGAACGAGCATTTATAAGCACTGGCGTGTGTGCGTCACTACCACCGGGTGTATACGGCCGAATCGCACCAAGATCTGGACTCACACTTAAACATGGTATACAGACTGGCGCTGGTATCATTGACCCCGATTTTACGGGTGAATTGAAAGTTATCCTATTTAATCACGGAAGTGAACCATTCGTCATTAAGAAGGGAAATAGGATCGCACAAATGATCCTAGAGAGGTGTGAAACACCTATTATTGAAGAAGTCGATGAATTAGTGGAGACACAACGCGGGTCTCGTGGATTTGGTTCTTCTGGAAATTAGTTGGAAAACGCGATTCCAGCCATACCATCCTTGACGCGCAAAATGTTATAATTCACGGCGTACACTCTATACAAGCCATCTCTGGCATCGGACTTTGGATTTTGAATGGTCAATTTCGCATTGTCGATTCGAGAGAAGTTAAGTGTGCCACTAGGTTGGGATTTGTTCATGGTGAGACAGAATGGCCACGAGAACAATGGAAGTGCGTCGAGAGAGGATGGCGCGAGAACGGTAGTGTGCATTTCGTGAACGACGTTGTGATGGAATGCGTTCGATGTATTTTCAAACAACGAAAGGCCATTGATGTAAAGAGACGACGAATCGAAGCTGTAATCACTGTTCCATCCAGTGCCCGACACGTTAGATGTTGTCAAGTGAAGCGATTTCACTGGGTGGTTGAAATAGGTGAGATCGATCGAGGTATCGGTCTTAGAGGCTGGCTGGTACTGCGTTTGCGTTATGAGTATCTCGTGTTCTTGTTCGGTAAAATACTCTCTTTCGGCTGTGTCTAGGTATGTGTACATACCGTACACCTTGGGGGAGGCGCCAAACGAACCGAATCCAGATCGACACTTGATTCGCAACTCAACTTCGTGATATTGCAACGCGACCAATGGGAGAGATTTGGTCCAGTCTTCACTGAAAAAGAATGGAATCATGTAATAATCACCGGCGGTACCACTGATACCCTTCGCGTTATCAGAAACTTCGGCCGTGGTGATGGCACAAGAAGCTTTCGCTTGACTGTCCTTGAACAAAACGTTGTGGACACCTTGTATGTAAAGGGAATCCATGCGGCACACTTCTTGTCCGCCGACGTGGAGGCTAAATTCGGTGACGGACGTATCATCGGTGGAATGGAATCCATTCGTGTTGATACCGACATTCGATATATTTGGTTGTTCTATCCACATATAGCTCAGAAGATCACCCTTTGATTGGATTGGGATGACAACTTCACCACCGCCGGTGAAGGTGCCGATGTAATCCATGCGTTCTGGTTTAATGGCAAAGTTGGTGTGACGCTTGTAGTTCTGACGCCAGAAGCTCACCTGTGGTTCACCCGTGATGTAGGCATCCTGAGCTCCGACTGATACAAGATCGACAAGTGCAGCTGACATAATTATTATTAAACGATATTAAAATTTTAGGTACATAACGAGGTATGGTCATCTTCCAGGCACTCACCTGGGAGACAAGGGATACCGAGGAGGAACACTTGGTCAGTATATTTGGTAAAGATGGGGTGGGTAAATCTGTGTGTGTAACGACCGCGTTCACACCTTATTTTTTCGTAAAGCTCCCGAGGAACGTCACGCAGCAACGAGTTCAGAATCTATATAACAAAATAGACAAGGCCTGTCCTGGTTGCCTCGTCAGTTACAATACTATCAATCGAAAAGATGTGTGGGGATTTCAAAACAACGAACAATTTCCATATCTCCAATTATTTTTTAGGAATTTGGCGTCGAGACGAATGGTAGCCGGACGACTTCGAAGACCACTGGAAGATGAACACGTGAAGATGAAAATATATGAATCCAACTTGGATCCAGTTCTTCGCCTTATGCATAGGACTGGTATTCAATCGACTGGGTGGCTGGATAGTGGTGATAACTGTGAAGTAGCTTACAACGCACACGTGGACATAGATTTGGAATGCAAAAATTGGCGAAATCTAAAACCCGTGGATAATCCGAAGACGGCGCCATTCGTTGTTGCATCTGTCGATATCGAATGTAATAGTTCTACCGGTAAATTCCCCGATGCGGATGTAGACGGCGATGCGTGTTTTCAGATTGCAATCTCATTGTGTAAATTTGGAAGTGATGAACCATACGACAAGACTTGTTTATGTTACAAGAAAACAGATTCAGATCTCGAGGGTTCAAATATCAGATCGTACGATACTGAGCGCGAAATGTTAATGGCTTTTAAGGACTATTTACATAACAATGAGGTTGATATCATAACCGGGTGGAATATTTTTGGGTTTGATCTTGAATATCTGATGAAAAGAGCGATCGTGACTCGGTGTGACCCCACATTTTTTCAATTAAGCAAAATGAAGGGGTATAACTGTGAACTCACAATGAAGAAGCTTTCTTCGAGTGCACTGGGTGACAATGCATTGAAACTCGTGAGTATGCCCGGTCGTTTCATTTTCGATTTGTTCCATGAAGTCAAGAAAGGGTACAAACTCGACTCTTATAAATTGGATAACGTATCAAAATTGTATCTCGGAGACAATAAAATTGATATGCCCGCAAAGGAGATGTTTGCTAGATACAAAGAGGGTGATCCAGTAAAATTACGGGAAGTCGCGGAGTATTGTATCAAGGACACTTTACTTCCGCATCGCCTGTTGTCTAAGCTATGCATTCTAATTAATCTTCTAGAAATGGCAAAAGCGACATGGGTTCCATTGTGTTATCTCGTCGAGCGGGGTCAACAGATCAAAGTATTCAGTCAACTCACGAAAAAGGCGCGGGAAATGGGATTCATGGTACCCACCATTCAATATGGACAACTCGGTGATCAAGGCTACGAAGGGGCAACGGTCCTTGAAGCACAAAAAGGTGCGTATTACAAGCCGATCACAGCTCTAGATTTTGAAGGTCTGTATCCTTCAATCATGATGGCACACAATCTCTGTTATTCGAGTCTTGTCATGGATCCTAAATACGAAAACGTACCGGGTGTGGAATACGAAACGTTCGAAATTCCTGTACCGAATAAAGTTGAGGGGCAACCACCGACAAAGCGACTCTGTAAGTTTGCACAAGGAGTTCCGACGCTTCTACCGAGTATTCTCGTCGAGTTGAAGCAATTCAGAAAACAAGCGAAGAAAGATATGGCTTCATCGACGGGTGCATTGAAAGCGATGTACAATGGTAAGCAATTGGCATACAAGATCAGTATGAACTCTGTATATGGATTCACGGGAGCTTCTAAAGGTATGCTCCCGTGTGTAAATATTGCATCCACCGTAACGACGAAGGGTCGTAGTATGATCGATGAAACAAAGGAGTATGTGGAAAAGAACTTTCCTGGTGCTAAAGTGAGGTATGGGGACACCGATAGTGTCATGGTTGAATTTGACGTAGGTGACCGCAAAGGCATAGAAGCTGTGGAATACAGTTGGAAGATAGGTGAAAAAGCCGCCGACGAATGTTCAGCGCTTTTTAAAAAACCAAACAACTTGGAACTTGAAAAGGTATATTGGCCCTATTTCCTATACAGTAAGAAACGATACGCCGCAAAGTTATGGACGCAGGGTAAGGATGGTAAGATGAACATGGATTACATAGATGTAAAAGGTCTTCAACTTGTGAGACGCGACAATACCGCACATGTACGAGAAGTGTGCAAGGAACTTTTAGATGTAGTACTTGAAAGTAGTGACATCGAACCACCAAAGGCGCTCGCACTCCAAAGAGCCATAGAGTTGATTGAAGGAGATGTACCAAACGAAAAACTCACACTTTCACAGGGTCTTTCTGATTCTTATAAGGTGAAGGGGCAGAGTGTATCTATAAATAGCCCGAATATCAGGGATATTAATCAAGCTCACGTACAAGTTGTACGCAAAATGCGAGAGCGACAACCTGGATCCGAACCACAATCTGGTGATCGCGTACCTTACATTCTCGTGAAGACGGACGATCCTAAGGCAAAGGCTTTTGAGAAATCGGAAGATCCAAAGTATGTGAGTGAACACAGTGATGTACTACAGGTCGATTACGAATATTATTTTATGAACAAGTTCATCAACCCAGTCTGTGATCTTCTCGAACCGCTATTTGATGATCCAAAAGAAGAGATATTTGGTGAACTTCTTACTAAGATCAAACCAAAAAGAAGACAAAAAAAGAAAATGGAGACTCCCATCGATGATCTCCCATTTAAAAATTAAAAGCTATGATGTATTAAGGGATGAAGATTTCTGAAAATCTCGTGCGTGTATTCGAAGATGAGGTAGAAAAGGTGTGTCACGAAAGAATGTTGATATATGCACAAAATATATGTAAAATTCATAACATACCACTCAAACTTTTGCTCAGAGATTTACCTAACCCGAGAGGGTATTGTCTCGGTATAAAAAAGGGTGGAGAGCCGTGCACTAGAAAGGCGAGTCACGAAGGATTTTGCCTTTCACACGCCGGATCATCGAAACTTCATGAACCCGTAAATATGAACACGGTAGTTAGACACAATCACACATTCCCTCCTATGTTTAAAGCAGGATGTCCCGCATGTGAAAATTCGAATACTAACCAATTTAGAGATTTGAGATGTATTATGTAATATGAGGAAATCGGATATCCTATTAAATTCAATAGACGCATTTTATGGTGCATCTGAAAATGGTGAGATGCTCACACAGATACTTTCAAAATCTGGTGGCATTTCACTTAGAAATTTGGAATGGTTTATCACGAACTATTCTAAAAAGACAAATTTGATGTATAAGACAAACGACGGTAAGATTTTCAGTGTTCACTGTGCTTACAAATCGACATTAGATGGATATAGCAAGAAACTATTTGACCCATTTTGCAGGTCGGATAAGATATCATACAAGATTCCCGGAACACACGATGAAATTCATACGACTGTTGCACAGCTCAATTTCATCAAGTGGTGTATAAAAAATGGAATCATAAAATATATAAAAGAGCACAAATGTGATTTATTTGGGAAATGATGCGATCATAATCGCACCCTCTTCGGGTACTGCTACGAATTCCCCGGTGCCATATTCTTCTACGATAGGTGAATATGATATTGGTTCTTCGCGCGTGGTTAAATATCCATTTTCAAATGTAAATGTTTGATAAGATGTATAATATATATGACATGTAAATGTTTCCGTTGTTCCGTGATAAGGATTTAATTTAAAATCTATGGTGGTTCGATTGTTTTTTATGTTTGTAAAATCGAGACTCCCAGATGGATCGACGTTTCTTGGATGCATAGAGAAGCTATATGTGTATATATTCCTTGGGGTGCTGTGAAATTTGTGATTTAAAGTAGTCAAGTATCTGTAATAATGAGAATCTGCGGTATTTATGAGTGGTAAATCTTCACCATTTATCACCAATTTAGCCGATATAGCCACGTCATCTGAAATCGAATCGATCGCTCGTCTATATGAATAAAATGGGGTGAAATTAAATCGGTTATGATAGTAATCATATAATTGATCACTTGAATAGATGTTACTCGCTATATTTTCATCTTCAAAAATCTTATTTCTAAAGAAAAAGTGAAGCGTCTTGACTCTATTTTGTGGCGTGAGTTCAATTTTTAGCTTATCATTTCCGGGTTCCGTGTCTACTTTTGGATGTGTCTTGAATACATCGGTAAACATTTCATATTTACTGGAAGTATAAAATAATCTTTCTTCCGGTGTGACTGTGATCTCTTCTGTCACTACGTCGAAACTATCTAACGATAGAGTGACTGGGTCATCTGTAAAAAATGTTTGTGGTCTAAATTCTATATCGAATTCCAATTTTTGTTTATTTATAGCACACAAAGGAAAATACGGTCTATTATGCACGTTTGTTTCGTAGTCAGACGACTCGTAACTTCTAGAAAAGAAGAATGGTATTGGTACGTATACGAAGGTATCACTCGTTTTTATTAGATTGAATGTTGGTGATAAGACGGTTTCTCTATTTATGAAACGTCCATCTGTGTAAGTTCTACTCACGTGTTCAGAATGATCTAAATACATTTCATCATAAATAAACCCTATATCATCTTTATATATTTCTAGAATAGTTTCATCCACACGCATAATTATGCTTTTAAATAGGTGTTTACCAACTTTATCCGCATAATTATAATTCCCATTGGATAAACCGGGTAGTTTTACTCGTATGTACATATTTGACAATAGATCTCCCATGTTTCTGGGATTAAATGTAACTTTCACAGTTTGACCAAATGGCCACCCGCTTGATGCAGAACTAGGTTTATTAACATTAAAACTTCTATGGAATTTTCTAAAATCCGAGTGTCTTTTCTGTTTGTAATTAAAGAGTGAGTCTGCACCCAACAGATACGTATCTTGTTCGCCTATAGCAGATAGGCAGAGTGCTGCACCGGTATTTGGTCCGGACCTATCGCACATACTACTTATTGTTTATATATTTTTAAATCGGATTTCCACATGGTGAGATGACTCGTTGCATTCAGTGTTTCGAGTTCCTTCTTGATTGTGTTTGTATCATCATTAAGACTCTGAACCGCTTCTTTTGTGTACTGGTATGTCTTAATATTCAACAAATAATCATACGATCCATCAATTTTATCATAAGATTTTGAAATTTCACTTTCAAGTTCACTCTTTTTTCTCTTGAATACGACGATGCGCTCGTTGACGACCGCGTCTACAAAACGGGACATATTTTCAAGTTTCTTCGTTTTTTCTTTGAGAACGTGAAGAAGGTGTTCTTTGCGTTTTTTATACGTTTGAATTCTGATTTCAACGAAATCACTCAGAATCTCTTCTGGACTTTCATATTTTCTGATACCCTTTGTGGGGTGAAATAAGTGCATATTACTCACATGGAACGACTTCTGGAGCTTGAAATCTTTTATGATATTTTTACCCGTGTATCCATGTATAGCGAAATCCACATCTTCTGTTGTACTGTTATTGATGAACCCTGAAATGACCTTCTTTTCCATGAGTGTGTCGAGATACTCTTTGTAGTCTTGCGTCCATCGACCGGGTGGGAGTTCTGTAATTTTGATACCTGTACCATGATTATTAGTTGTCCAAACACCTTCTGTGATCCAAAGACCTTCCTCATTCTTGAAAATGCGTCCTTTGAACTTATCAAACCATGGTTTCATTTCCACGAGTGACTGACCAGAAATAGAACGCTCTATATTCTCACATATATCTTTTGGATTGAACGGCGGAACATAGCAACTGAAACCGGTTCCAATACCTTCGGTTCCATTAATGAGAACGGTTGGTAAGACCGGAACATAATACTCTGGTTCAATGGGTCTACCATCGTCGTCGAGATATTTGAGGACAGCGTCATCTCGGGCATCGAAGAGTTTTCTCGCGTCTTTGGTGAGCTTCGTGAAAATGTACCTCGTTTGACTCGCATCCTTACCACCCATGAGTCTGGTACCGAACTGACCACACGGTTCGAGGAGATTGATATTGTTTGAACCTGTAAAATTATGTGCTAATTTTACGATCGTGTCTGCGAGAGACACTTCTCCGTGATGGTACGCCGATGTTTCTGCAACATATGCAGCCAACTGCGCAACCTTCATTTCATTCGTCAAATTCTTCTTGAAGCATGAATACATGACTTTTCTTTGTGAAGGTTTGAGTCCATCACACATGTGTGCGATCGACCGTTTCAAATCTGCGAGGCTGAAATTTACGAGATCTTTATGAATGAATTCAGTGATATCGATTCTCTCTACATTTCCATATGCAATCTCGAGCTCCGAGCTTTCTTTTTCGGTACTTTCGAGTAGCCACGTTTTTCGAGAATCAGCCTTCGTTTTGTCGAAAGCGAGCACGACAGATTCATCTGTTTTCTCGTCGGTGTCAAATTTAACTGTGAGTTTTTCGATGTTTTTGAAATATTCTCTTGCCTCGGCAGACGTAGACGTGCCGAGTCCCTTGTAGTATTTAATCTTCCACCCAGGTTTTCCATTTCCATACCACATTCTGAACATGGAATCTGTGTAGAACGACATAGTTTGCGATCCCTTCGACGCCTTGATGATGGGTGTCACCATACTCACTACAAAATTTAGGTCAAGTAAACTTGGCCAAAAATAATGAATCATATTGAGTACGAGACCTTTGATATGACTTCCATCTGTATCTGCATCAGTCATGATCATGAGACGGCCATAACGAAGTTCATCGAGAGAGGTGTACACTTTACCTTGTTGAAGTCCAAGTATCTTCTTTAGTTCGCTGAACTCTTTGTTCTCCGTGAGCTGTTTGACCGACGCATCTCTCACGTTTTTACATTTCCCGCGAAGTGGAAATACCCCGTAATAGTCTCTACCAACCACGGATAGACCCGCGACTGCGAGTGACTTCGCAGAATCACCCTCTGTGATGATGAGTGTACACTTCCCAGATTGGGTTGTACCAGCTTTATTTGCATCGTCCAATTTTGGTATACCCGTGATTTTAGATTTACGAACACCATCCGATTTTTGAAGTTCTTTCATTTCCTTGAATTTCGAGAGCGCCATGAGTTCATTTTGGATGTTCGTTTTGAGAATGTCCTTGATGAGTTTCTTTGTGGGCTCAAATTTGCTACCAAATTCTTGTGGTTTGAGTGTACACTCGGACTTGACCTGACTACTGAACGTTGGATTGACGAGCGTCGCTTTTACGAAGACCATGAATGCATTCTTTACTTGTTGGGGTTTGAGTTTAATCTTTTTCGCCATTTCGTCGATGATATTTGACGCGAGTATACCCGCCACGTGATCCACGTGACTCCCACCCTTGGTCGTGCATATACCATTCACAAAAGACACTTGTTCAAATCCATCTTCCGATGGAACTACACACACAGACCATCGATCCGACGTAAACATACAAATTTCATCCGAATTCGTGTGCATCTTCGCGTATTCGTTAAATGCTGTCTTTGGAAGAGCTTCACCTTGAAATTTCACTTTACACCCCGGTGCGGTACAGATGTTCGCATCATACACGCGTTTCTCAAAAATTTTGAAGATGTAATCATCCATCGCCTTCATACCGAACCTCGACCAATCCGGTGTAAATGTGACGCACACACTCGAGGTCGCCCCCGAGTAGCTACGCATCTTCGGCTTTCCACATGTCTTCATGTTATCTGTCCATTCTTGAGTGTACGTCGTCTTGTTTTCTGAATCCTTGATTTTGATGGAGAATTTGCTCGAATACACATTCGTGAGCTTTGCGCCGTACCCATTTCTACCACCTACAACCCGCTGCTGTGAATCGTCGTAGTTGGTACTCGTGAGAAGATGCCCGAACGTGAGCTCTGGATTCCAAATCTGCTCCTTTTCGTGTTCTTTGACAGCGATGCCCCCGAGAGGCCCGTTGTTCTCGACACTGATTTCACCTTTCTCTCGGTCGATGTTTACGGAGATGGACGTTACCTGTTTAGGATAGATCGAATTACGATCGATGGCGTTGACGAGAATTTCGTCAAAAATCTTGAGAAGTGCCGGTGCGTATACGACAGTTTTCTTTTCGAAGCCGTCGCCTTCCTTGACCCAATACTGTTCACCGACGCGGGCAACTGGACCAACATAAGAATCTGGTCTCTTTAATATGTGTTCCACGTGGGTGAGCTTTTGGATGCTTTCACTCATTTTACTTGATTTTTAATAAACGCGCCTCTCACTTAAGCTGTTTTCTTAAAAACAAAGGTAGGGGTCTTTGAATCATCAAATTTAATTACTGTTATGACCCTAATTGAGAAGAACTAACTTAAGGGTTTAGTATTTATTCTAATAAATATGGTCAGACCATACGAAAACGGTCGAGGCTGTCCTAAGTGCCGGTTCGCACCGAATGGATGCCCATCCGGGTGCCGTGTAAAACCCTACTATACGCGAAAAGGTGAAGGACTCACACCCGAGCGCAAGGCTATTCTGCGTGAAGAAGCGATGAATAGACTTAGACTTAAAAAGTATAACTCAAACTCGACGAAACAATCCAAGACAGTGGTGGTATCAAAATCAAGCCTCACCTTAACACTGGGCGAGACATGGGAGCACAACGATACTGATATTCGACTTGTATCTATTAAACTAAGAGAAGACGGAAGTCATGTGTTATCAGTTTGTATTACAGAAGGGGACAAGAAACCCAGGTTTAGACAGTTGTGCAATTCTGATGTTAATTCTACGCGCCATACTGGTCAGTATGGGTTGAAGTGGCATGCACAGGTGTCGTCATGCAGTTGTTTGCACTGCTATTCTCATTATATGGGTCGACAGTGGTCGAACGATATTAGGGCAAATATAAGTAATGCAATTAGACATGGTAAAAATTACGATAAATATGAGCCACTCATTGGTATAAGCAGAGATGAACTTATCACACGTCTTATGGAAAAAATGCGCATTAGATATGGCGTCACATATTCTTTCGTCACCTGGGACGATGTTGTTTCTGGACGCTACCCCTTTGAGATAGACGAGATCGTACCGAGACAGGTCTTGTATGTAGAGGAAAATATAAATGATGTAGATCAATGGACTCGCATATTCAATCACAAAAATATCCAACTACTCACAAAAGATGAAAATGTGAAGAAGGGTGCACGTATCGAAAATGTTATAATAGATTTACCTATTTTCAACTCTATTTTCCCATTAGAGGGAGCTCGTCGCGTGATAATCAAGTCAAGATTGGAGTGGATAACAAGACGCGTGAATCGCGGGTTTGAACTACTTTCCTCGGAAAAGGAATTTTTAGAAATCCATGATAGATCCGCATTTTTTTAGTTCCTAAGTAGTTCACCAGACCTGATTAATTTGTAATCAAAAATGAATACTCTCGCAGAAACTATCCAAAATGCATTCCACTTTTTTATTTTACAATCTATCGTGGGAGGCGTCCATGATCTGATTGTTGATAGACATCGTGTCATCTAGTACCTAAGTCACCTATTCTTACCCTTATAATTATAACATTTGAACATGTCTTACGAACAGTGCCTCGCCGACGCCATGCGCATGTATCGAGTGGATTCCCCCACCGATAGATGCACGAAACTCGCAAACGCTACCTGGAAGATGAAACAGAAATACATTCAACTCAGAACTGAAAAACAGAATAGAACCATTCAACTCATTAGCAAGGCTCCAGAAGTTGTATCTGAGAAGCGAAGAGCTGTACACACATGTCAAGCCGTGACATTGAGTGGTAAGTCGTGTGGGTTCAAGGCGGTGTGTGGTGGGTTTTGTAGAAAACATCAACCGAAGATAAAATATTAGTGTACTATAAATGTTAGACCAAGAGACACTTCGTCCAGTTGTAATAGCCATGGCTCTCTATGTCGCTTTAGCCAAAATTGTTCCAGACACCGTGAAGAAACCAACCAACATTGGTTTTGTAGATGATATCGTTTCCATGTTGATCGCTCAAAAGGGTGCCATCGCCTCGGGTGCTATTCTCACCGGTCTCATTGTTTTACTTACCAATTACATTATCGATGAATTGTTGTGAAACATTTTCTTTACCCACCATCCACTTCGTATGTGAGTGGTCCATGTGCCTCAATCGTTTTTCATATGCATCCGTCATGAATTCCAAGAGTTGTTCTTTGTTTGGTTTGCCCCACTGCATTCCTTTCTTAAACAAGAAATCGTCATTCTGCAACTCTTGAAGTTCACACGAAACCGTGTACGGTGTTTTAACATATTCGGGTGCACCACCGTAGTCTGTGATGATCACGGGTTTATCACGCATGGCCGCTTCAACTGCACCCATACCAACTCCTTCTGAACTTGAAAAACTCACGTAACAATCAGACATTCTATGTATTTTGTCCATTTCGTCGTCCGATACGAGCCCGTTTATTACTTCAACGTTTGGTAGATTTATGGTTATCGGTTGATTGCACGTGGCTTTTACCAGAAGCTTTGTATCTGGTTTATTCAGACGAACGAATGACTCTAAAATAGCTCTGAAATTCTTTCGTTGGTCCATCACGTTGCCTATGTGATAGAATGTATACGTATCCTTGTGTGGTATGTGCGCCCGTATTACATAGAATTCGGTGTCCGGAAACTGACGCGAAAATACATTTTTACAGAATTCACTCGGTACGGCGATTCTATCAAATAATTTAAATAGTTTTCCATAGTCTTCGTGTACAGTTTCAGTTTCACAGACCGTCATGCAATGTAAATGCTTAATTTTCTTTTTGAGTTCGACTATTTTATCGAACCAGTATTCGACGGGTAGAGCGAATATGAAAGCGCGTTCACATTCCGGTATGTGTTCGGATACCTGAATGTATTTCCATTCGGGGAAAAGTTCAGTGTATTTCTTTGCGTGTTGTCCTATTCCACTCAGAAGGGTAGGACCTATGACCAGCATTACATTTAAAGATAATATTTCCTTTATGTATATTATAATGGAAGCTCTCAGGCAAGAAATCAGAGATGAAATGCAAACCCTTCGAATCAACAAGAAACACGTGTATGGTTTGTTGATGCGTTTGGTGGATGAACTTGACAGCACCCCGGCGCCAGCACCAGCACCAGCGCCAGTGCCAGCGCCAGTGCCAGCGCCAGTAGTAGAACAAGTCGAAGAAGCCAAGGCTCCCGCGCCAGCGCCAGTTGAAGAAGCCCCTAAGCCCGTGAAGAAGGTCGTTCGCCGAGTTAAAAAGAAGGTTGATGGGGCATCGGATGCTGTTTTGAAGTAATGTAATACACACCTCCTAAAATAAGAAGTATCATTAATATGAGATAGCTAAATGGGTATTTTTTTGTTTCTCTTCTAGCTTTCTCCAATTGTTCCGCGTCGGGTAGTTTTTTTACGTTATGGTTGAGGCTGTCTATCTTTTCCATGAGACGATCTAATGCCTGTAATATTTGTACCTCTCTATTGCGTGGTTTTTCTTTTACATCGATGGTTGTTATTTCTATTATCATGTAAAACGAAACACTCGGTTTGAGTAATTCGTAATCTCCATCTCCTTGGGATTCATACAATTTAAAGTGTGTTTTTTGTATTGACAACGGATTAAAAAACCCTGTCTGTCTTTGATGCGATCTCCACTGTTTATCTCTCAATATAAACGAGTTACTACCGGAGAAACTCCTCTCGAGTGGTATTCGCGCGAGTATTTCCCCGTGTCGTTCGTCGAGTATCTGTGCACGCTTTGGTATGTCTTCGCACACGACATCTATATATTTGGACACGTCTGTATTTCCAGTTGAATCACTTTCGCCTATTTGGGTCACGTAAAAGTCTACTATCTTAAACCCTATAACTTTTGACATATCTTCCATGTGTACATTTGAATCGAGTGAGAAATCTATCGTAAATGTATTATTAGAACCATCTACGAATTCTGAATCTACTGTGATGTACTGGACTTTCTTCGCTACTTCATCAAGATTCATCTTGTATTTAATATAGATAAAAAAAGACGCCTATGAACACATAATGTGGTGGCTTTACCCGAGAGCCGTTTGCTACGCTTTCGCTACGACTTGTGTGTATAGATTCACGAAGGGTGTGTTTGTATTTATTGCACACGTACCCGAGTATATTGAATACTCGATTGACGATTTCAGGTGGTCTAAGTTTATTGAGCACCCCAAACGCTTTTTGAGGACTATTCAGAGTGAAAAAAAGAAGCTTGAAGAAGAACATCTCAGTAAAAAGAAGGAAGAATGAGTCTGTATGACAGATTGTTTAATATTTTTGTTCCTAAGACGATCAAATATGATATCAAAACTCAGTGCGTTAAGGAGGGGTACGAAATAGTCACCGCTACAAACGAAGTCGGTGAGGAAATCATTCTCGAATTTCCAAAGGTTCATAAAGGAATAGTGAGTGTATAATGCAAAATGGTTGCACGAGCCGCGATTTCCGTCTCGCATTTTGTCAAGCCACGCGGTCTCTCTGTACAGACGTCCAAATTGAAATCTGGAAAAAGGTCATCCAATGCGAGTCGAAATGTCCGGGTGCACCAAGGAAACGAAGAATACTCTGTATACGAAACGAGTGTGAGAGACCTCGGATTAATATTGAGGACGCTTCGAGTGAACCAGATATATGGTGATGGAGACTCTTCTGTGTATGATCCAGCGATCGATCTCGTAAAAATGCGTATACGTGAAATTAAGGTACAAAATTTAACCCAGCAAGTAGATGATTACATGGCGTGTTGTTCTGATATTGAACGTTACAAAGAAATCGAAAACAGAAATATTGAAAAAGAGCGGTTTTATAGTAGATTCTCATCTTGGAAACCTACCGTAAGACATGCGGAATTTACACACGACGATAAGATCATGGAAGCGCAAGTGAGACTACACGAAATCACCGAGAGGTGTCGTGATTTTGAAGAGCGTGAAAAGGCGTTTAAATTGAAAACATTTGGAAGACTTGCGTCTAGAATTGACTTTTAATAATGCACTTAAACAAATCAACCGTAGATGATATATAGAACATGAATCTCAATACCGAGCTCGTGAAACACTGTGCGTCTCTTTGTCGTCTTCCGTATTTGGATGGACTCATGACGAGAATGACTAGCGAAGACACTGAGGTGTGGGCACTCCGAGCCGAAAACTTCCCCGAAAAACTCGTTCCTCGTAATTCTAGAAATTACATGTGTTACATGGGTGTTTCTACCAAAAAATTAAATGCATCGTATGGTAAGGTACACTTTCTCACTTTTGGTCACGAAAACTTCATCGACGATTCGAGTGTTTCGAGTGAAGGTATTCTAGAACACATGTATGACATCTACTGTGAACAAATGAAGGATCAAGAAGATGTGGACGAATTGTATTTGTATCCGTGTCAAATTGATGATGATTCTTTAGTGTATTGGAGTGATATCGCCAGAGACACATGGAATATCCGCGATAAGCGTGAACTAAATGAGTTTATTCGTCAAAATGAATTGATGGGTTGGGTCGACTGGTCTGCACTCGAAGAAGATTTACCGGATATTTACCACCCAAGTGAATACGAGTACATCACAGATTCAGAATCCGAGTCTGACTCAGAATCGTGTACCGAGGAAGGTGAAATCAAGAATTGCGAATCATCCGATGAAGACGAAACTCCACGAAAACGCAGAAAGTTCGTATTCGACGAAACCGACGACGAGGCCTAAATGTCAGTATCCTGGGTGTTGGCATAAATCATCTAGATATGGCTGCTGTAAGGCACATGTAGATGAAGGATTAGCTGCGGAAGCTCTATTGGAACTTAAGAACACCCAAAAAACTGAAACCGTCAAAGAATGGAAAAACAGAGTTTTGAGTGCGATACTAGGCTTTTAATAAATATTTACAATATCGTTCATTCAAATTTCCCATGGGCGAATACTCGAAAAATAGATGGACGAGTGCTCCGGTTAATACGAGCGCCCGTGTATCTTTTACCACTTTGGATACCCCAGTGTATATAGCTAATGTGAGAATTCCTATGAGTATTGCTTCGACTAGTACTGACGTGAAAGGACGTGCGATCATTAAAATTACTGAGAAAAAAATTCCTAAGTCGTTGATCACTACATTTTTTTTAAACACAAATAATGAGTGAACTCGCATATCTCACCGATCTCGTAAAGACTCTCATCGACGAAGTAAAAACACTTCGCGTCGAGAACAAGCAGCTTCATGAAAAATTTGATTCATTCAAGGATCAGATCAAACCTAAACGAACTGGTGCTACACAAAAGAAACCAGTCGCGGAAAGGGTGCAATGTAAAGCAATCGCAGCTTCGAGTGGTAATAGATGTAAATGCCGCGCCAAAGATGGAAAGGATGTCTGTGACAAACACGATCGACAGCACGCGAGTCCGCCACAAACATCCGAGTGTGCACCACCAGATCAAAAGAAAAAGCCAAGAGTAAAGAAGCCTGTGACCAAAAAACCCGTTCCGGTACACAATCACCCCATCGGCGAACCTCCGGGAGATGGTACTGTTTGTGAATTGTGTGAACAACACGGTGATATATTTGATCCAAACGTGGTTGACGCCGATTTTGAAGTTATCGCGGTGGATGGTTTGAGTATCGAAGATCGACTACGAATAATGTTAGAAAATGAAGATGCATAAAAAATAAGAGTGTAATAATTAAAAATGGATCCCATTAGAAATATAATGTCCCTCGTCGATGAGCATAAGACTGAACTCCCAGAAAATACATATCTAGAAATATGCGAAAATCTCAAACTATTATATGCATCCGGTGATACCGTGCGTGATAATTATATATTGAATCTCACGAATGATTACCTTTCACTTATGGAACAAAATGAGACTCTACGTAAAGAAATTACACAAATGAAGCGAGATTTGGTTCGCTCCAGAATGGCGAGATTCGACGACGTTTCTGTACCTATATCTAATACTCGAACATTCTTAGAAAATCTCGTGGGTGCATCTTCAAACACGACCACCGCGAATTCTATTGATGACATTCCGTTACCGCCTCTTCGCATTAGATTCTAAATGACGAGTTCTTTTTCGTGTCCAACTTTTAGTTCGGTGTTTATCATGACATCGTACCCGGCATCCTTTGCATTTTTACAAAATGCAACATCTTCAGAGCACATCTCTTTAATGATTTTTCCATCCGGCATATCAAATGTTTGAAGTTCCCTGTGAAAATATGGATACGTCATTTTTTCGAGTACTTCACGCTTTACCGCCATGAATCCCATGCCATTGTATGCGACTTTCATGTGTTTGGGTGCACCTTCGAGATCTTCTACGCGCAGAAATTTAAATGAACCATGTTTTTTGAAATAATCGATGTTCCACGTTTTAACTGCCGCGTAATGCTTCATATCTATCATCCTATAGATACCCGAAACAATAGGGTAAGTATCCGTATCTTCAATGAGCTGTTCGAGCTGTTCCGGTATGAAGAATATATCGCTATCTATGGTTACCCATACATCGAAATCAACTTCATTATTGAATGGTTTTTGATCGACACCTCGGAGTGTATCTAACCCAAGCGTTTTCATTCTTGAGAATGGCACAAAACTACTGTAATCGTTCACCATCATCACCGTGTAACCTTTGTTTTGAAGATACAAGAGTGCATTTGACCAATTTCGTAAAAATGCACCCGAAAAGTGATTTCCTGGAAGTGCTATGATGACCGTCTTCATTTAAAGGTGTATGGATTTACATCTTTAAACTTAGATAAAGTGTGTGAAACTATTAATCACAAGAACCAATGCGCACTAGAAAAAAACAAAATGAAGACCCCGATTACGTCGTTGACGATGCGTCAGACGATGAATTAGAAGACTATTATAAAACCGCACCTAAACCATATTTTGGTAATGGATTTAAGATTATCTTCGATGGTCGAGAAGAAAAACATCGTTTCATGAAAAGGGTCGGTTCGAAATATTTGAGTAAATTGTGATTATTGTGATGGTGCGATGACCCGCCTGAAGGCCAAAAACAGCGCGAGAATGATGGAAAGTACTATCAATGCGACGTCCCACACTGGTTTACTCTTTCTACCCCAACTGACCGTAAAGAAAACGCCCAAAAATACACCGATAGATCTTAGCAGTGCTTCGAGTGCGATATTCATTTTTAATATATGTCTATATTTTATTTTTAATGTCACGGCTTAGAAAAAACTAGTTATAATGTAATAAGATGAATGTACCCATGTACATACGAAAGAAAATGACTTTTCGTGAATACATGAAGTTTTGGTACACACGAAAACGGGTTGCCAAAATGACGAAAAAGATGGATCACCACATATCCAAGGCTAAAAAGTATGAAGATTTAATGTACAAATCAGACGATGAATTCGTGGAATGCATAAATAAATTATGTATGAAATATGCCTAAGTCAATTTAAAGACTCACAGGGGTCGCACCAAAATGCGTTGCTCTACCTGCAAAAACTGCGTATCCGCTATCAAGAATGGTCACATTGAATGTGTCGAGACATTCAACTACAAGAAATCCAAGAGCGCCGTAGAAGCGGCTGTTCGTCATAAACAACGAGAAATCTACAATTTCTTCAAACGATCTGGTTGCCCCAGATCCTTTGGTGAAGAATTATACGGATGCGCTGAAAATAATTGGAACGCGGAATTCTTTTCGATGCTTCACATTCCAATGCCAGACCACGAATCACAAACCCGTCACCTCCGTGCTTCTGTCTACGCGTGCATCATGCACGGCGATTACCGCATGTTGAGTGATTGCATATTGTCTCATGGTATCAACACTTTCAATAATGCTTTTGATTCGGTTGAACGAATGCATAATGTTATTCATAAGGCCATCGTGTCAAAAGACACACAAAAGATTTCGAAAATGTACCATATGTTCTCACATAGATCTGAAGAGTGGTCTCCGACTGATTTCGATGATGCGATTGATACCGGTGTTATCGAAGTGCTTCGCACGATCGGTATCGAATGGAAGTACTGTCCGAGTGGTCTTAGGGGTGCCGGAAACGAAATGAAGTTAGCCACCATCAAACACAATCGCTTGGATATGTTGAGAATATTGGATCAGGACATCCATGGGTACCCGACTCAAATGATGAATGAAATGAAAACTACGAGAGGCAAGACTACGCAAGCTCGTAAGGAAATGATAAGATACGTGGTACAACGAGAGTATCTCGTCGTTGATCGCGCTCGCGAAAGAAACGCAGAGAGACGACGCACTCTTTTTAACACTGAAGCCAATATTATACTCGAGAGACAAGCGGATCCGGTTGTGGAGCGTGTTACCAACCTTCACAAAGCTCTCGCCATCATCGAAGATTGCAAAATTCCAGAGGGTAAGTACTTGGAGTTGTGTAACCTTTTGATGGATGTGCACCGTAATGGTGTGAGAGCTTAAAAAATATCAATAGATATTAGATGTCTGTCGGTGCTACCCCAAGTTTGAATTTTATCGGTGACACCGTCGGCGACGTAGCACCACACTCTATGTCTGAGATGCGTGGTATTCGTTTTGCAACTGGAAATTCACCCACAACAGGAGCGATAAGTTTGAGTGACTTTAGGAATCAGACACTTACTTCTACAGTCGCTCAACAAGCCAAGATCCAGGCGTCGGATAAACAGGCAAACGACATTTTCGGTCTTTCCGTCGCCATCTCTGATGATGGGAACACCGCCATCGTGGGGGCGCCATATGAGGATACGATCATCGACGATGGTGCCGCCTACATTTTCACCCGGTCCGGGGCCAGTTGGACCCAACAAGCCAAGATCCAGGCGTCGGATAAACAAGGAAACGACCATTTCGGTGATTCCGTCTCCATCTCCAGTGATGGGAACACCGCCATCGTGGGGGCGGGGAATGAGAGTTACACTGGTGCCGCCTACATTTTCACCCGATCCGGGACCAGTTGGACCCAACAAGCCAAGATCATGGCGTCGGATAAACAGCAGAACGACTATTTCGGTCGTTCCGTCTCCATCTCCGGTGATGGGAACACCGCCCTAGTTGGGGCGTATGGAGAGGATACGGGTGGGCCACATGCCGGTACCGCCTACATTTACGCCCGGTCCGGGACCAGTTGGACCCAACAACAAAGAATCCAGGCGTCGGATAAAAAAACAGACGGCAATTTTGGTGTATCCGTCGCCATCTCCGGTGATGGAAACACCGCCATCGTGGGGGCACACGAATTCGGGATCACTGGTGGTTCCGCCTATATTTTCACCTGGTCCGGGACCACTTGGAGCGAACAACAGAAAATCCAGGCGTCGGATAAACAGGTGCAGGACTATTTCGGTCTTTCCGTCGCTATCTCTGAGGATGGCAATACCGCCATCGCGGGGGCGTTTAGAGAGGATACGGGTGGGACTGACGCCGGCGCCGCCTATATCTTCACGCGTTCAGGCACAACGTGGACCCAACAAGCCAAGATCCAGGCGTCGGATAAACAGGGGGGCGACTGGTTCGGTCGTTCCGTCTCCATCTCCGGGGACGGGAATACCACCCTAGTTGGGGCGCGCTCCGAGGATACGGGTGGGACTGACGCCGGTGCGGCCTACATTTTCACCCGGTCCGGGACCACTTGGACCCAAAAACTGAAAATCCAGGCGTCGGATAAACAGGCTAGCGACGCGTTTGGTCATTCCGTCTCCATCTCTGATGATGGTAATACCGCCATAGTTGGGGCGTACTTAGAGGATACGGGTGCGACTGACGCCGGTGCCGCCTACATATTTGCAGATAGTGGTTATTACATATAGAAGACTTCGATGCTTATTACCCTTAATAAACAGACAGTAAGATCAGACGAAGCAGTACACAACGCGTCTGTTGGAATCCATTGAACGTACCCGGTACCGAAGTTTTCCACGTAAATCCATTCCTCGACAGTGAGATCCGATAGATTTCTATTTTCTGTGATGTTGTGCACCGTAATGGCGTGAGAGCTTAATTAATCTCCATGTACAGAATCACTCGATCTTCCTCCGATAGGTTCTCCGCCCAATGAGGTTCACGCGCGTCTAAAATGATGTGTTTCCCATTTTCTTCGATTGCGTCACCACTTTTAGAGTGATGTAAGATACAATATCCAAATGGAACTTTTAGCCCTAGATGATATGTAAATTTATAATTCGGACCCACGTTGTCTGTGTGTAATTTAAGCTTAACACCACCCTTCATCAAAGAAAATCCAGCCACCTTGATACCCTCTATCGATGAAAGGAGAGCACACGTCTTTGGGCATATCTCGCAATTACCCAGTACCGATTGCCCATCCCATATGAGTGGCCAACTGATCCATTCCTCGGCCACGTGATCTTGCCCACCTTTGAGCCACCCGTGTTTACCGGATGCATACAAAGATACGACCTCTTTTAAGTGTTCGGACCCAACCCATTCACCTTCCTTGCGCGGTGTGTTCGTTATGAATATATTCGGAAGGTTATTCACTTCATCCCGTATGACTTTATAGTGGTCTTTTAGATCTTTAAGAAGCATCTTATGATCACATCTAATCATTTTTTTATGTTTGTATAATAAATGGCTCTGGGTAATCAATTGATAAATGACAAACTGATGAAACAGTTCAACCGAGAGGTTAACGCAGCAAAAAAACAAATTAAGGAGATTGAATCTCTGATCAAAAGTGTGTCGGTGTATACACCTAAAACGCGTCCCAGAACTGCGAAGAAAAAAACCACTAAAAAGTAAATGTATGCACTCTTATGTAAACCAATGATACTTCCACCCCCATCACCACAATCCAGTGATGTTATGATGATGGGCGTTAAAACGTGTAGAATAGTTGTTATTCAACCGAGTCAGAAAGAAAATGTGTATGAATTAACCATCGAAGAGAATGTTCCGCCATTGATCGTAGATTAAACTAAAGAAATGAATCGATAGAGTATCAAGTATGGAAGATGAACTCATGAAAGCTATGCGTATCATAGACAAACATTCAGATAAAATGCCCGAGGGGGATTATCTGAGTCTTTGTAATATTATGCGTGACGTGTATAAGGGTGCTACACCGGATACACCCGAACCGGTGGGTGCGAGAAGTGTATTTCCAGAAGCTATTCTCGTGGATGACGTAGAATTAGACGATGAATCTGTTATGTATTTTCAAACTCATTATGAAAATAAGATGCGGTGTGTTGATATTGATATTAAACAAGCGGAGATGAAAATAATTGACAAGATCATAAAAAACACGAAAATTATACAAAAAACGACGACGTCTGTGATGCGTTTAGCGATTCGTTATTATTGTGAGTCACACAATTTATATTTAGATGATTACAGTGCGGAAGAGTATTTGACATATTTAGGTACGAGGCGCGATCTCGATTCTATATGTAGATCTTTCATAGCCACGGAAAATAGATATAGAAATACACTCATTCGAGACTTACATAGAAGATGGACCTCTATATCGGATGAAATAGACCTAATTAGACGAGGTTACATTTAATCAAATTTTCATCGCATTTATCTTTTGAGTGATCACCTGTATGGGTGAAGATGTTGATATCTTTGCTTTTTTACGAGAACTCTCACTCGGTACCCTTTTTCGTTTTTTACTTGGTTCGACTTTTCTTTTCTTATCCATCGACTTACCCGCACTTTTAGATGTAGGACGCTTCTTTGATGTGCGCATGACGTCTTTTTTAGTTTCTACTAATTTACGCTTTTGTTCACTCGTTCTTTTTGCCGCTTTCGTTTTAGTACCGTAAATTTCATCGGAAGGTACACCCTTGACACCTCTACACGAAGCCACTATGAATATAGCCTCTTCATTTGGGTTTTCATTCAGAAACGTGGACAGTCTTTTTCTAGGAGGGGTTGTCGCCATGTTTACGTTCATCGCGGAGTGTATTTCTTTTCTGAGACCCCGCTTCAAAACGGCTCGCGGCAATTCATAAATCCCCGTCCAGAAGTATTCATCGTAAAAAGATAAAACTGTATCTGGAAATTGCTCAGTTTCCTTCAGTAGAGTGAACTTACTCGGTAAATTTAATAAGAGGTTATTGAGATTATTTCTGTCACCTAGACGTTTCGCGAGTTCCTCTGCACCCGCGTACGATAAAGTTTCACCTAAATCAACTGGTAATATTAAATTTTTACCTTTCGGTACACTCGTCACCGTTTGAGAAGACGGCGAATAATCTTTACCGTGTGCTAATACGAAATATACAGGCACTTTCCCCTGTGTAGCCTTTTTTATTAAAGACATTCTTAAAATAACCAAACAAAATATTTTACACCATCCAAAAAAATATAATGTAAAGATAAGATGGCGTCCGATGTTGGTATCGATATGATGGGGTGTGCAGCTAATCCAAATGACCCAAGGTGTTCGTGCTATAACGTCATGTACAAAGATTGTGATCTAAATCCAGACATTCCAGGATGTAAAGAAGGGAATGAATGGAAAAACTCGATCGTAAACGTCATACCAGAAGGTGAAGCTTTTGATGCACAGCGAAATATGGCTTCCACAGAAATTGCTTTACGGTATCATTGTGGTGACGATGTGTGTGGTGACGACAAATATAAACCCCCGGATTACCAAGATTTAGTTAATGTGGGTAGATGTGATTTTCAATTGAATATGTGTGCGTCCGATGTGAATGTCGGCGAAAGCGTCAACGCCAAGTATTTCAGAGATTGTTCTATAAATGAAGTGGAATTTCAAGATTTAGATTCCGTGTATGCACAAGATCAGAGCGTTCAGGCCATACTTGGATTGAGAACTGGTGAAAATGCAGCCCTCATCGCGGCAAAGAATAAGCGTTTACAGTTACAACTTCGAGCGGAACAACGAGAAAAACAGGCGCAATTAGATGAAGCGCGTGAAGCTGGTGATACAGAGCGTGTTGAGAAACTTCAAGAAATCTTAGATTCATACGAAGATAAAAAGGAATCAAAGAAGATAATGTTGTTCATAATTTTAGCTATAGCCGCGCTACTCATAATTGCAATTTTAAATATTTAGTAATCTTAAGATGTCCACAGCAGTAGACGAGGCGTTCTGTGCCCAGGATGCAAACAAGACAGACGAAAGATGTTCTTGTTACAACGTGATAATGCGCGACTGTGAAGACGAGCGCAATATACCTGGGTGTAAAGAATCGATGGACTATGTAGAAGAGACTTTATCTAATATCCCAGAAACACAAGGTCCACACAAGGCTGTCGCGCGATTAGAGCTCATGCAACGTCTTTATTGCCCCGGGCAAGTGTGTGTGGGTCAAGACAAATACAAACCACCCATCATGAATGATCTTCGAGTGACTTCACCGTGTGGGTTTAGTTTGGATATATGTGTGCAAAATACAGAGATTGATGCAGCGGTAGATACGGAAGTGTTTAATGAGTGTAAGATCAATGAAAATTTCATAGGTACAGATCCATGGGAGCTTGAATTTGAGGAAGATGAAAAAGAAGACGTCGAACGCTTAGAATCCGAAAGAGCGAGTAGAGTGGAAATAAGAAAAGCGGAACTCGAAGAAAGAAAAAGGGTGCGAGAAGAAAAAAAGTTACAAAATGATCGTCTAATGTACATAGGAATCGCAATTTTTATACTTATTATTATGTTCTTAATTATCAAATAAAATATCACTCAATATAAACGGATGCCATGCTAAAGCCGGTAGTCATTCTGATTATATTGATCGGACTCGTTTTTTTGGGTATACGAATAACATCAGATGGGGGTGACGAAGATAAATTAGCTGTCGCTCTCGATGAAGCTACTAAAACGGCCATCGCCAAGGGTGAATTTACAGTCCCAGAAGGAGTCACATTCGTAGAGTCAAAAGATTGTGAAGGGACCCAATGGATAAAACAACAGAGCTGTTCTTTGAATGGTAAACCAATGGATGGTACAGAGGGAAGTTGTGGTCCGGGCAAAGAGATTTGGATTCTTGACTCGACACACCCAGATTTCAAACCAGCAACGGGTGATGGAAAGTGTGAACCCGAAGAACGGGATTGCGGTGTCGAGTGCCCTAAACCGTGTGAAGGAGAGACGTGGATAGATACGGGTACGTGTATTAGAAAAGAGTATGATACCGCTGGTAATCTCAAAGAGATTGTTTTGGATGGTACCAAAGGTAAGTGTGGTGAGGGTATCACAACTTTTAACTTAGATAAAACGGCACCCGATTATAAACCCCCCATTGGAAGTGGTTCATGTCCAGTGACAAAAAGTGGAGCGTGTAATGTACCATGTCCAGAACCAGAGCCCCCAAAATGCAACAATTATACAGGATGGGTAGAGAACACTGGTCTTGGGTGTGTTGTCACCGAGAATAGTCAAATAAAAGTTGCGTGTGGTCAAAAAGGCAAGAAGATGTTTTATAACATCGCAACAAATCCAGCAGAGTGCCCGGAACTTATTAAGTGGGAAGAATGTACGGGTGCACCTTGTCCCATTGATTGTGAAGGGTCTTGGTCCAATTGGAGTGGGCCAAAGTCAGACGAACCATGTGGTGTGCAACCCTATAAAGAGAGAATTTTTACCATAACAAAACAGTCACAATATGGTGGTAAAGCGTGTGATTATCCACATGGTGACACCGAACAGCGTAACTCTGGAACAACCAAACCGTGTTGTGAACAGCAGGGTAATTGGGCCATGGTTGGTTCATGTTTGGCCGATGGAACCGCTAAATACACGCAGACCTACAAAGAAAATAAACCAGGTGGGTGTCCATCAAGTGCAAAGGCAAAGTTTATGCCGTGCTGTTATCAAAAAAATGATTGGACGGATAAGACTGGGTGTAATTCTATGGGTAGAAAAACACAACAGCAAACAACAGCTGGAAATTGTCCAGACAGTGTAAAGACGAGAAAGGTGGATTGTCCATACGTTGGACCATGGGTTAAAATAGGTGGATGTGGTGCAGATGGTAAACAGTATTACAGAAGAGACGTCTTAAATAGCACAGCATCTACGAGTAAAAGTGAAAATTGTTGTTTCATCGGAGCGTGGGGCGGATGGACCCCGAGTGGTGATTGCAACGGTTCGAAACGAACACACAGCCGCACTCGCGCCGTCTTAAACTGTCCGAGTGGAACTAAAACGACTGAAAGTCAACAGAGGAATTGTAATCATTGTCAAGGTAAGTGGGATGAGGCTGTGCGAAATAAATATAACCATCACTTTAAAAATCGCCATGGCACTACAACATATTACGATAGAATTAAAACTTCTACATATAAAATAACTAAACCAGCGACAAATGGTGGAAATTGGTGTCCACACAAAGATGGTGAAAAGAAAGAAGAAAATCTAGGTCAATGTAAAAATCGGGGGATGTCAACCACCACGATGCCCAGATGTTAATACCCAAACAACAAACTATTTTGTAATAATTTCTCATTCAATATAAAGAGATGCCATGTCGGCGATGAGACTGGTAATCATTCTCGTTATATTGATCGGTCTCGGATTTTTGGGTATGCAGATAACTGCAGACACGGATGACGAAGATAAATTAGCTGTCGCTCTCGATGAAGCTACTAAAACGGCCATCGCCAAGGGTGAATACACAGTCCCAGATGGGGTCACATTTGTAGAGTCAAAAGATTGTGAAGGGACCCAATGGATAAAACAACAGAGCTGTTCTTTGAATGGTAAACCAATGGATGGTACAGAGGGAAGTTGTGGTCCGGGCAAAGAGATTTGGATTCTTGACTCGACACACCCAGATTTCAAACCAGCAACGGGTGATGGAAAGTGTGAACCCGAAGAACG
>Ga0181603_10000517_pt1 | contig 33052 bp, 25 predicted proteins | sample 041ome_13_FD_148633 | JGI IMG/M metagenome (GOLD analysis project Ga0181603, IMG submission 148633) | Coastal salt marsh microbial communities from the Groves Creek Marsh, Skidaway Island, Georgia - 041409US metaG (spades assembly) | ecosystem: Environmental > Aquatic > Marine > Intertidal zone...
GCCTTTTCACGCGCGCGCGTCTCAACGTCTAAATCCCGAAGCGCCTTGACGACGTTGGCGTCCCTCTCACCGGCATTCTCGGTGATCTTCTTCGCCTTTAAAAAATCTTCGCGTGCGGCATCGTCTTGACCTAAACTCGCTCGTGCTTTACCACGCCTGTAATATGCCTTGGCGTTATTAGCGTCAACCTTTAACACGTATCCCGCGTGCGCGACGACGTCTTCAAACGCGTCCAATTTCAAGTACGCGGCGCACAAATTCCCATGCAACGACGCATACTCCTTATTCGCCTCAACCTCATACTTGTCGAACAATTGCATCATAAAGTCTTCAGTCAAGTACGTCAACGCCATGGAATATTCTCGAATCGCACCCGCGGTATCACCCGTCGTGAACGACGCGTTTCCATTCGCTCGATGTCGCTTGACGCGCTCCACGCGCGCTTCGTACGTCATATCCGACTGCAACACATCCGGCGCATCCGCGCTCCCCAAAACCCCGAGCACTTCAATATCCAAACGCAACGCGCGGTTCTTCCCTACGGCTGGAAATGAAAAATTCCCCGCCTCGCCGTAGCACAGTTCCGCCGGAGCGTCAAACGTCGCGCGCTCGCCCGTCGCAAGCCCCGCCGCGCACACATCCAGCGCCGGTATATTCGACCCCGCGCCGCGACCAGCGATGCGGTCATCCAGTGCAAATCTATCGCTACATACAAACTGTATCGGCTCGGCATCCACGCGCGTGTCGCGTACGATTTCGCCCGTGTCGACGTCGGCGAGCGAAAAGTGCACTTTTGTTTGTACGCGAGACACCACTTACGCGTCAGTCACCGCGCGCGTTCGCGCGTTCGCGCCCGTCACGCATCGCGCATCCCACATCGCATCGCACATCGCGCGCACACGCACCGTAACACGTCGCGCCAATCTCGCACGCGCGCGCGCCGTCCACACCGCGCCTAAGCACTTTCTTGCTCGCTCTCGCGATACGCGCCGCATCGCTCGCGTGCGCTGACGCGCTCGCCGCGCCGCCGAACGCATCCATGCATTCGTTTGCGTCGTTCGCGCGCGCCATCGCACCGGCGGCGTCGATGACGGCGCGACCGCGACGCGGAGCTCGCGCGTCAGTGTTTGACGCTCCAATCGCGCTGGCGCACACATGGCGGCGTTCCCGCGCGCGGCGCAGCCCGACATCGTGCGCGCGGCGCAGAAAGATGCATCATACGCCTCGGTGCGTCGCTCGATGCGCAAAGGCGCGTCGTCGTCGACGCGAGACTGACGAAAACGTGTCGACATGCGCAGTTGGTTGAGGAACGATTTAACGATGTCGCCGCGCGCGCGCTCGGACCGGCGCTCGTAGTGAAGCACGCGCGCGCGCTGCGTGCGATTGGACGCGCGGTATACCCGGCGCTGACGTACGCGGGAGGCGCGCGTACGCTCGGGGAGGAATATTGCGACGCGACGTGCGTGGACGCGCGCTCGGGCGTCGCGCCGTCGCGAACGTCTCGCGCGATTCGGTTCGTGATCGACGTGCTCGGGGACGACGCGGTGCGCGCGTTGCGACAGGTGGTAAGACGGAATTACGAGCGAGGCGTGGGGTTGGATGAGAGCGGGGCGTCGGCGATGACGAGGGCGATGGATGGCGGAGCTCGAGTCGCGCTGGCGCTCGCGGGCGAACGAAGCCGCGACGCCGGCGAGGACGTTTCTCCTGGTATGCAGGCGATCGATGCGCGAGGAGGCGTGGCAAACGTGGCACATTTAGCGTTGTTTTATGTGTACGGGGATTATTACGAGTGGAGCGCGCGCGCGAGTGGGACGAGGCGGGTATTTACTGGGGCGTACGCGGGCGAAGAGCGGCCGAGTTACGCGTTGCTCGGCGTGTTTTTAGCGTTTCAGCTCGCCGTGGTGAGCGCCGAGGGCGCGGCAAAGGTGGTGGCGCGATATCAGCGGTCGATGCGTCAGGGTTTGTCGTCGTCGTCGTCGTCGTCCACGCGTCCTTCAGAGGCGGCGCCGCGCGTGCTCGAAGCCGACGGGACGCCCGCGCGCGACGTAGTTCCCACCGTCGCTGTTGCCGTCCATGACGCGCCGGCGACGCGTGATGTGTTCGGAAATATAGTCACCGAGTCGACGTCCGCAGTATCGACCACACCGACGTCGCCGCTTCTCTCGGTGAAGTGTGCGTTGTGCCTGTCGCGTCGTAAAGTTCCAACCGCCACCGCGTGCGGGCACGTCTTTTGCTGGCGATGCATCGCGTCGTGGACGTCGAAAAAACCTGAATGCCCGCTGTGTCGCGCGCCGGCGACCGCGCAGTCGCTCATGCCGCTGAGCAATTTGATGTAGCATCTAGTGTATGAATAGCCGTAAGCCGTAGTCCCGCTAAACGTCATTCGCCGCCTCGCCGTCGTCGCATGGAACGCGCGCCGCTCCTCGCCTCGCGCGGTACGGGCGAGGCCACCTCGCGCGCGAAAGCGTCGTCGTCGTCGTCATCCGCGAAATCTACGCGCGAAGGCCACGCGCTACGTGCGTTGACTGTGCTCATCGGCGCGGTGTGTGGCTTAGCCTGGGCGCTGTTCGCGGCGAAATTCGCCGCGCTGAGCGCCCAGGACGTCGCGAGCGGACGCGACAACGATGATAACGCGTCTATGGGCACGCGAAAGGCGTTCGCGCGCGCGGCGCTCGGGGCGTTACGACGCGGAGGGTATTGATTTGATGATTTGGTTTGGAAAGTTTGGTGTTGACGCGTCGAGCTCGCGAGCGCCCGCGATGCCCGAAAGCGCGTCTATGCGGTAGTAGAATGTAAAATAGAATGTACAAGAATGTGTCATCGCATGGTCTACGCGATGTCGAGCTGTGCGAATAACGATGCCCAGTCGCAGGCGCCGGCACCGCTCGAACGTACGCCGCCGTTGCGCGTCTCAAACGTGAGCGTTTGTCCCGCGGGCGGCGGCTTCGTTAGCGCTCTCGTGCACACCTCGGCCAAATCTTCCATGGTAATAGACGCATCGCTCGCCATGGTATCACCTTGTTCGAAGATAATATCGCGTGCGCCCCCAGGGGAGGCGCGAATCGCGCTCGCGCGCACCACTGTCGTCGCCACGCCGCAGCTCCGCGCCAGCGCCTCTCGCGTCCTATCCCGTCTCACTTTGTCCCCTTTGCTCGCGCTAAACATCGCCGCCAGGCCGGCGCTCGAGTTTTTCGTCGCACTCACTAATACCACGTGCTTGACGCCGCGTCGGGCACAGGCGCGCAGGAAATCCTCACTCACGTCTTCGCTCACGACGACGCTTCGCACGCCGTTAAGCCGCGCTCCGGGACTCGTCTTCGTCGACGCGAACGTGGCGTACGGCCCGAACCGCCCCTCGCCCTGCGCCGTGTTCTCCACCACGCACACGACGGGAACCTTGGCGACGATGAGCTGCATGGCGATCGCCTCGCCGAGCTCGCCGTCCGCGTTTGTGACGAGGACGCTTCGCTTGGGGAGGTCGAGCTCGACGTCGTCGTCGTCATCTTCGGCGTCTTCGGCGCCGTCAAGCATACGTGTGTCGTCGTCGTTCGCGTCGACGCGCGCCGAGCCGTCGGTGCCGACGGAGGAATCTGAGCCGTACCAGCGGCGGAGCTTACGTCCGCCTTCGAGACCGTCGATGACTTCGTCGAAGAGCGAGCGCTTGGCGTGAAGCGCGAGGCGGCCACGCAGCGGTGCGGCGCGCGGCGCCAACGCCGTGCGCGTCGACGACGCGGGTACCCATGCCGGTGGTGCCGTTGTGGCGCGCAGACACTGGACGAATGATTGCATTCGCGCCGAATAATGAAGTGAGCTCGAGCGCGAGACTCGAGTAGTTGTGTTTCGTTGCAAGCTTGAAAACGTTTGCAGCCTGGTGCGTGCGACACGCGCCTCGCATCGTCCGCGGCGTCGCGCTATGGTGTCATGTAATGTATACGTGCATCTAGGATGCCGAGGATGCGCGCGCGGGATCGGCGAATGTCATGGGCACGCGAGAGATGTCGCCGTTTGCGAATGTCACGGCGAGAGACGCCGAAAGTTTACCGTGGTCTCTCGCGCGAGGCGTCGAGATGCGCACCGCGCACGCGGGCACGCGAGCGCCAGCGACAAAGCCACCGCTCTCATCACCGCCCTCACTGCGGTGGTCAAAGTATCCTATGAGACTGCCACTGACGATGTGCGTCGCGCGCGTGGCATACACGGCGACGGCGCCGTGAAACGCTCCGCCTCGCAACGCGAGCGCCAATCGCGAGCTCGACGCATCCCACGCCATATCTACGATATCCACTTCGTTCTCGGACGACGACGCGCTCGCACCGACGCCATCACCGCGCGCGCCGTCGCCTGCATCCGTATGCAACGCGGTCATTTCCGGGAGCTCGAGCGGTAACACGTGCGCGGCGACATCCGCCGAAGCGTCCCGCGCCGCGACGTGCACCGCCGAAAGCGTCGTTGTTCCGCGCACGGCGAGTAGCGCCACGGGGGTGCAGTCGTGGCCAGTCGCGCCGCGCACGCGACCCCAAGAGATGGCTGTGATCTCGCGCCCATTTGTGCTCCATCGCGCGCGCGTCCATCCGTCTACGCGCCACAGGTGAAATCCTTCGCCGGCGCGCGCCGCGAGCGCGTAGCCGCCACACATGCTAAACTGTACATCAATCACGCCCGCGGCGTCGGCGCCGAGCGGGGTGTACGATCCAGTGGCGACGTCCCAGACGTGCATCACGCGCGTGGCGCGCGATACGGCGACGAGAAACCTCCCGTCGGGGCTCCAGCGCACGCGCTCCGCCGGCGTCGTCCCGCCCGGCGGCTCCGCGGGCCCAGCCTCGTGCGCCCCGCGCGTGTTATACACCGTCAACCGCCAACGGTAGCCACTCACGGTACCACTCGTCGTGCGGTCGGCTAAAGCGCGGACTTTCGCGGCGTCGATCGGGCTCAACGCGCCGGTTTCGCTCGCGACGGCGCTCGACGCGCGCGCTCCGCGACGCTCTCTCGTCCACGTACACACGCCGTTCGGTCCACACATCGCCAACGCACGCCCGTGCGCGGGCCTCCACGCCATATCCATCGCTCGACCGTGCGCGCGGTGGCGCAGGGTGGCGTGTTCGGTGGTGTCCGCATCGTTCGCGCGTTCAAAGTCGCGTTGGACGCAGCGCCCGCCGTCATCCACGTAGGCGAGAATTTCTCGTCGCGCGTGCCACGCCATGGCCACGCGCGGCGCTCGAGCGGTGTCTCGCATCGCGGTGAGCGCGCCGGTGCCAAGCGCGGCGTCGCGGACCGCGGCGAGCGCGCGCGAGGCTCGAGAGACTGAATCATCATCAACAACACGTTCGAAACTGTCACTTTTTTGACACACTTTTGCGGCGAACGCGGGGGCGTCAATCACGCGCGCGGGTGCGCGAGAGTGGTGCGTGACGGCGCCCGAAACGCTGCGCGTGATGAATTCGCAATCGACTTCTTCGAGGGAGGCGGTGGGCATGATTGCGATGAAGGACGCGCGAGGCGCGGTGTGGGGACGAGGACGCGCGTCCGCGTCGGTGTCGGGTTGTCATGTCAATCGTCGCGCGAGGATACGCGATGAGTGAGCGATGATTATGATAAACTATGTATTGCCGTACATGTGTGTGTTAAAAGTAACTCGCGGCGGCGGCGCGCGAGGGAGATTTGGTTCCTAATGTACTTGAGGCGCGCTTTTGCACGACCGCGGCACCCTCGGGCGTCGGCGTTTTTGCGGCGTGAATCGGCCGCAACAGCGTCTTCGTCGGAGTCATTTTCAAATTTCGCTTCCCGCGCGAGGTATTAATTGGACTTCGCTTGTCTGGCGAAGAGAATGTGATGCCTTGATCGTTCCACATCAAGCGTTTGGACGGGGACATCGACGGCGAGCCTTCGTCAGAGGGCGTCGGCGAACCCGCGCCGTCTCTGTCGGCAATCGCTCGTAGCGCCACGACTTTCGCTCCGCTTCCATTCAAATTAAGGAGTTCTTTGCCACCGCCATGTTTTGATGCTGATGAGGATTTCTTTGCAGAATCCGCTCGGTTTTGAGCTTCGGCGTTTTCGGCGGCGAGCGCCGCCATTTCCTTGGCGAGACGCTTTTCCTTCTTGCGTCGCTTCTTCTCGCGCTTGGCGGCTTCTTCATCCTCGCCCGCGTCGTCGTCGCCCGATGGGGATTTCTTCTTCTTCTTGGTCTTGGTCTTCTTTTCTTGCGCGTTGTCGACGGCGACGTCGGAATCGGCGTGCTTCTTCTTTTTCTTCTTTTTCTCCTCTTGTGTCGACGGCGGGACGACGACGTCGAGCTCGGGATCGACGCCTCGGGCGTCTGCATCCTTGATCATTTTGCTCGCCCCTTTCTTCATCATCGCATGTAACTCATATAACGCTTCGCGGCAGACGTCTTCAACGCCGTTTTCGGCACCGAGCGAAATCGCACGCTCGTACACAACCTTCATGGCGCTCGGCGTCAAACGCGGGGCGCCCGAAGACGCGCGCTCGACGTCAGCCAGCGGCGCAAATATTTCATTCGTTATGCGCTTCAATAACACTTCGCTCTCCTCTTTCTGCATGGCGTCTACGAATGGGGCTAACAACGTCGCCAATGCCGCACTAGGGATTGGAACGGGCGCACCAGAGTCTTCGTCGTCTTCGCCTTCGTCCATCTCGACGCCGCTCTCCCCGCGCGTCACGGCTTCAATTTGATCCAGAAAAATCTCCGTCAAGTACATCTTAAACCCAACCGTGACGGACTTATTCTCCTTACCACCCCCAAACACACTCGTGGACAACACCTCGGCGAATAAACGCACTAAATCCGTATCCCAGCCCCGTTCGCCGACGAAACGTAACGCGTGATGCGTCACCCGTTTCGTCAACAAACAATACTTATCCATCCTATGATGATCAATCCCCGCCCATTCCCGTCGCATCGTCCACAAAAACCCTTCAACATACGACATCATCACGTTTCTCCCCAACCCGTGCGTCAACGCACCCATCGCGTTCGCAACGTCCAACTGCGTCCGTCGACCGTCGGCGTGCCAATACGAATAAAACAACCCCTTCCACAACTTCTTACTATCCATCGCCGCCAGCTCGTCCCGCGCGCGCAACCATTTCGCACACGCGTGAAACGTCTTATCCCGCGTGTGTTTGTCGCTGTCGGCGAGCTTTTTCGCGAACGACGACGACATGGCGCGGACGAATCGCGACGCAAAAGATGCGCGCCGTCAGACCGCTCGCGCGCGGGCTATGCGCGTTCGCGACGCGCTGAGACCGCGTGAGGGGCAGATCGCGCGCGGAATGCGTGACGCGCGATGGTCGACGACGGTGGCGCGGTCTGGTGAGCGCGGCGTGGGCGCGCGCGCGACGGTGTGCGGGCGAACGCGCGCGCGAATTGGTGGCGCGCGTGGCGGCGGCTGAACGTTGATACATTAGTAGCGTCATATGCGTGACGGTTCGAGTTCCACTGCGGTCACCGTCGTCTGTGTCGTGTTTGTCGTTCGTCGTTCGTCGTTCGTCGTCGTTCGTCGCTCACCGCGTCGCGTGCCACCGCACGCGCGCGTCGGCGACGCCGAGTGATCGACGATGGGCGACGACGGCGGACTCGAGCGCGCACGCGCAGCGCGCGTAGGACTCGGACGCGCGGGCGACGTCGGCGACCGCGGACGCCGCGCGGGCGCGAACGAACGCGCGCGAGGCTTGAATGGCGTAATCCGTAGTGTGACGGAGTTTGCGCAGGCGGTCGATGTGGGCGCGAACGATTCGACGTTTGGAGGTGTCGATGGATTGGGCGACGGGGAGCGGGGCGCGCGCGGCGGAGCTGGCGGAGGTCGCGGGCGGCGACGGGCGAGCGGCGTGGACGCGCCACTTTGCGAGCCAGCGATCGATGACTGGCTTTGCGGTGTGCCATGCGTACTCAATGAGCGCGAGTGACGTCTTGAGTGATAGCGTCGATGAAGGCGCCGTGGTTGGCGATGGTTCGTTTTCCGCTCGATCGACGCGCGGGACGAAGAGCGCGCTCGTCGCCATGTCTACGAATCTCTCGCACGTGACGTACTCACACGTCGCACCCGTCGCGCACTGGCGCACGATATTCATCGCCGTGCGCTCTGTAGACGCGCTCAAGTCGAGCGCCGACGATTGACACGATTGACTGACGTCGGCTAAAAGCGTCGCGAGCGCACCGTGGTGCGCGAGCACTTTCTTCGCGGGATGTCGACGCATGAACGCCGCTTCGCACGCTTTTCGAACGGCTTCTCGCGCGTGGCTGATGACATCGAACCCATAGTCGACGACCATGGCGAGTTGCACCGTAGATACGCCGTCGCGATGGGTCGCGCTTCGCCGAACGCCATCGACGCCGCTCGCGACCAAAGCCGAGTCGAATCCCAAACGCCGCAGCGTCGACGCCAACGCCTCCAACGCATCATCGATCGGCAGACTCGGTGAAGCGTCTGGGACATCTTCAACGAGTGCGCGCTCGCAATGCCGCATGATGAGCGCGAAGAATGTCACCGAGGTAGCGTCTGATTGATAGAGCCTGACGAAGACGTGCGCCCAAGGCGAACTCGTTTGATGTCTCGCGAGCGCGTCCAAAAACGTTCTCCGATGCGCCTCGCTTAAGGTGTACGACCCATGGAGGCGATGGAGCACTTCGCAGAGAGTGTGTCGAATGTCCAGCGCGCTGCAATCGCCATCACGGGTGGAGCGTGCGAGCTCGAGAGCGACGGCGGTGACGTGCCGATGCGCCGCAGAGACGTCCATGTCCCATGCCGCGTCGCAAAACACGTGAATTCCATCGTCGTCGCCCGAAATGCTGACACGGCGGTCTCGACCTTGCATAGAATCATCGCGTATCGCGTCGATGTCAGAGGCGGCGGTGGCGGCGCCGTCGTCATCGACGCGCGCGTTATTTAGACAAACGTTTGCGTCGACATCGGTTTCAATGTCTGTTTCTGTCGCAGCGCCGTGGCTTTCGCCAACGCTCATCGCCGATTCATAGCTCACACACTGCTCGTGTACAGGCGATGAAGCACCCGGGTGTTCATCCTCTTCGCTCTCGCGTCTCGCGCACCGTCTCGCGCACTTTAATTCGCACCGAAGCGCTCGAGCCGCGCCCTCCGCCTTGGCGCTTCGCCTCTGCTCTCGCATTAATTCCTCACTCAACTCCCGCACGCGCGCGCGTTCACGAGATATCACGATTGCCGCCGCTCGAGCTTCACTCCGAGCGCTGATGAGGATTAAATCAATCGCATTCGCGACGCTGCCGACGTCGTCAGTCGACGCGCGCGCCGCGGCCAACGCGGCTTTCGCGCGCGCGCCCGCGCGCTCCACGACATGAAACGACAACGACAAAGACGTCGGCTGGTGCGTCGTCTCGTCGAGCACACTACTCGACGTCACCAGCGATTCAAAGCTCTCAAAGCCGCGTGCATCGCGGTCTCTGCGGTCGTCGATGACACCCTCGGTCTCGCGTACGAGCGCCGCGCGAAACCCGAGAGATGTCTGCGCGCCTTCACGACATCGCCGCCGGCGCCCTCGCCGTTCGCCTCCCGTCCCAGCGCGTGCGACACCGATTGACATGCGTCCGCGTCCGCGTCCGCGTCCTCGCGCCGTCGAACGCGGCGTCGTATCGACGCTATTCTTGGAATAGCGTCAAAAATAGCGTCGCTGAGGACGCCAACCGTCACTTTGCGATGGCCGTCGCGCGCGCCGCGGTGGCGCGCCCCGACGCGCCGCGCGCCCCGACGCGCGCGCGCGGTCGTTCTCGCGATGTGCGCGCCACCGCCGCGCCGCGTCGCCCGCCGCGGCGTCGCGAAATGGCGTTCGCGCTCGTAGGTTTCCAGCAGCTGCTCAACATCGATGCATCGTTCGCGACGACGTCCGCGCGCGCGCCCGCGTCGACGTTCTCCGTGGAAACCACGGCGTGGACGATCGGCGATGTGCCGGCGTATTACGAGGGCCCGATCGACCTCGGGACGAGCGCGAGCGGGGAAAAGTACGAATGCTTGCTGCGGGATGGTCGTTTCGGCATGGCTGGGCAAACGATCGCGTTGGCGGCGCAAACCGCCACGAGCGGTGGGCCTCGGGCGTTGAAAGATATTGGCGACGTCGATGCGATCGCCGAGCGGTTGGTTCAGGGCGAAAACGCCAAGTCGAGGGGCAACGCGGCGGCGGTGGTGCGCGGAACGTCGACGCGCGTCGACGCGAGCGGCGTCGAGTATTACGGCGTCGAGTACGAGAAAACCGTTTTGGGGGCGCGTCGCGTCGTCGCGTTAACGCTAGCGTTAACCTTGGACGCGACGACGGGTGCGAGCACGCTGTACACGCTCACGATTGAGCAACGCGCAAAGGATTTCGACGATGACATTGAAGCCATGCGAGGCGTCGGACGCGCGTTTAGAGTCGCCGCGCGGTAGACATGTGTCGCCTATCGTCGTCATCACTCGCGCGCCGCGCGCCTGTTGTAACATATTTTATTTTCATTGCACGCGTTCCCGTTCACGAGCTCGGGTGTCGTCGCGTGCTGGCGCAATGCGCCTCACGAGCCCGAAACGTCTCGCTCGCGCTCGCGCGCGAAAAAAAAACGTTTTCAGCCAATCGCCTCGAGCTCACGCCTCACACGCGCACGCACCGTCGTCATCGGACGCACTCACGCGCGCGAACCGTCATGGTGAAAGCGTACTTGCGATACGAACAGCGCCAGGTGTGGGGCGTGGTCGCCACGGGCACGGGCGACACGCAAGGTGCGCTCACCTACGCCGCCGGCGGCGCTGATGGACACGGAAAAGAACACCTCGCCTGCGTCGCCCTCGAGCGCGTGAACGTGTGGGACGTGAAACGAAACACGAAAGTGAGTCAATTTATACCGTACATCGAGCCCGATGAGCACGGGGTGAGTAAGCCAGCGCCGAGGATTACGTGCGTGGCGCGAGCGCCGGCTCCCAGCGACGTCTTCGCGTGCGGCGCGAGCGACGGTAGCATACGATTGTGGAGCCCGAGTGATTCGAGCGTGGACGTGACGCTGCGTGGACACAAACGAGATGTCAGTGCGTTGAGGTTTTCGCGCGATGGGAGCGTGCTGGCGAGTGGTGGGCGGGATTCGGACGTGGTTATTTGGGACGTCGCGGGCGAAAGCGGCGTCGCTCGTCTCCGCGGTCATCGAGACCAAGTCACAGATTGCGTGTTCCTCGAACGTGCGAACGTGCGTAGTGGTGATTGTATAGGGAGAGCGCTGGTGACAACGTCTAAGGATGGATACGTGAAAGTTTGGGATTTGGACGCGCGGGCGTGTACGCAGACTCGGGCTGGATTTAACGGCGAAACGTGGGGCGTGGATGTTAATCCGTCAATGACGCGTGTTGTCATCGGAACTGCGGACGAAAAGCTACATGTGTTCGATTGTGATCGCACAAGAGACGGTTACGACGAGAATTCGCCGTTACTAGCGATGGGGATGATTTCTCGCGTCGCGCGCGGGCGGACGATGACAGTTCGATTTCACGCTAACGGCGAGCTTCTGGGCGTTCAAGGTATCGGCCGTGCGCTAGAGATTTATCGCGTTCGAGACGAGAAGGAAGCGTCGAAAAAGCAAAAGCGCCGTTTGAAACGTAAGCGAGAAAAGATGGAACAAAAGGCGAAAGAGGCAGAGGCGCTCGGGGTCGAGGACGCCGCGAAGGAAGCGCGCGAAGACGAAGTGGATGATGGCCACAGGGCAGCTAGCGACGAAATCGAACTAGCAGCGACGGTCACAACAAAGCACAAAATGCGCGGGTTTGCGTTTGCGTCAGAGATTTCAAAGAAATCATCCGACGTGCTGTGTAAAGTTGCCGTGTTGCTCGAAGACAACGTCGTGCAAGAGTGGGAAGTGAAGGAGGAAGACGAGCCCGTGAAATTGCACACTATTGATGGCGCTGGGCATCGCTCTGACGTACGCGCCGTCGCACTTGCGCCTGATGACGAAACCGTGTTGTCGTGCTCGAGTAATGGTAGCAAGTTGTGGAATGTTGCCGATGGTTCGTGTTTGCGCACTGTCGCCGGCGGCTACGGCTTGTGCGCGGCGTTTGCACCAGGTGGACGTCATGCCATCGTTGGTACGAAACAAGGAGCGATTGAGTTGATCGATGTGAACGCGGGCGAGCAACTCGCAGTGCCCGATGCGCACGAAGGTGCGGTGTGGGGATTGGCGATGCTGCCAGACGATAGCGGATTTGTAAGCGCTTCGGCGGACAAAACCGTACGATTTTGGGAATGGAGTTTAGAAAAGAACGAAGACGGTCTGAAGACGCTTAGCTTTAATCACGTCCGGACGTTGCAAATGGCCGAGGACGTACTCAGCGTGCAGATTTCTCCCGATGGGAAACTGTTATCGGTATCGCTCCTCGACAACACGTTGAAGGTGTTTTTTGCCGATAGCTTGAAATTTTCTTTGTCGCTCTACGGCCATCGTCTCCCGGCGTTGTGTCACGATATTTCTAGCGACTCACAGTTATTAGCATCCGCTGGGGCGGATAAGAATATTCGTATTTGGGGTTTGGATTTCGGCGATTGCCACAAGTCCATCTTTGCGCATCAAGACTCGGTCATGGCGTTGAAGTTTGTCCCAAAGACACACTATTTGTTTTCTGTGGGTAAAGACAAGTTGATCAAATACTGGGACGCCGACAAATTCGACCCGCTGTTGACGCTAGAGGCGCATCATGCACCGGTGTGGTGCTTAACGCTCAGCAAGCGTGGCGACTTTTTGATTTCTGGAAGTGGCGACCGTTCGCTTCGCATGTGGGAACGCACCGACGAACAATTCTTCGTCGATGAAGAACAAGAGCGTCGTTTGGAATCCATTTTAGACGAAGGCATCGAAGACGACGGTCAACGCCCGACGAAAGATTTACCGGAGGAAGGCGAGGAAGGTATCGCAGGACGACGGACGTTGGAAACGCTCACCGCAGCGGATGCCATCGCCGAAGCGCTCGAGCTCGCCGACCACGAAATCAAGCGTTTGGCCGAACACGCCGCCGATAACGAAAAAGCCGGGGGAAAGCTCGCGCCAATTCCTCCGAATCCGTTATTGCTCGGTCAACCTCCGGATGTATACGCACTCAACGCCATCGCAAAGGTTCGTCCGGCTGAGCTCGAACAGGCGATTTTAGTCTTGCCGTTTACGTTTGCCCATCGCCTGCTTGACCATCTGCACGCATGGCTCCGTGCCGGCGTCAAAATCGAGCTCACGTGCAAGATCGCCGCCCTCGTTCTGCGTCTGCACTCCAATCAGTTTGGCAGAACGCCGGCGACGCGAAAATCCCTCACAGACTTACGTCCATTGCTTCGCGCGCGCGCCAAAGAGGCGCGTGACATTTGCGGCTTCAACGTCGCCGGGTTAACTTTGCTCGAAAACTACATGCGCGATAATCAAACCGTAGATGCCGGAGACGACGACGACGATGTTGACGCATAAGTATCGCGGCATATGTGATATCATCAATACATAAACGCTCGTCTACCGCACTTGTACGTAAACGCTCCAGTGCGTTCGCGACGCCGCCTCGAAACCTCCCCGCGCCGAGCCATCGTCACAGCCACGCGCGCACGATGTCTCTTCCTGCGCTCACACCTCCCGCGTTCACGCGACGCATCGCGTTCGCGGCCACCGCGTTCACTGCCGCATCGTCGACGGCGCTGCTCCACGCGCCTTCTGCGCGCGCGCGCGCCGCGGCGCCGCTCGCCGCCCAAGCGCCACCGCTCACGCGTCTCGCGCTCAATGGACGTCGGTTGGTGGCCATAGGCGATCTACACGGTGACTTCCTGGCCACCGTCAAAGCCCTTGAGCTCGCAGGCGTGCTCGCGAGCGACGGCTCGTGGTGCGGCGGCTCTACAGTCGTCGTGCAAGTGGGCGACGTGCTCGACCGCGGGGACTCTGAGCTCGCGATTATGCGCAAGCTGCGGCAATTGAGCAAGCAAGCGAAAGCCGCGGGAGGGGACGTGATCGTGATGAATGGGAATCATGAGATTATGAATGTTATGGGGGATTTCAGGTACGCCACGCCTGGGGCGTTTGAGGAGTGTAGGAGGTACGCGGAGAAGAAGCGGGCGAAGGCGCAAGCCAAGGGTGAGGTTTCGAGCGAGTCAGATGCGGGTATGGATGGGAATGATGAAGGCATGGCGGGTGTGCGTGCGAGACAGGCGTTGTTTAAGCCTGGTGGGGAGTTTGCGCGATGGATGGCGAAAAATCCGACGGTTTTAGTAGTGGACGGAACGGTGTTCGCGCACGCTGGCGTGGACGCTTCGCACGTTGAATACGGCTTTGAGCGCATTAATCGCGAAGTGATGTTATGGATGGAGGGTAAGACGAAAATGCCTCCGAAACAAGTTTTAGAATCGGACGGCGTGGTTTGGACGCGTGATTACGGTGGGAAAGATGCGGGTAATCAGTACGAGGCGAAATTTTGTCGCCGACTAGACGCCGCGCTGGACGCCGCGGACGCCAAGCGGCTCGTGGTTGGCCACACGCCGCAAACCACCGGGGTAAATAGTGGATGCAAAGGTTCTCTGTGGCGCGTCGACGTCGGGGCGAGCCGCGGGATTTATGGGGGCGCTGTGCAAGTGCTTGAAATTGTTAACGGACGCGTTCGCGTCTTAGCGTGACTTATATTTGATGATACATGGAAGATGAGACCTATATTTGATGATACATGGAAGACACACACGTAACCAACGTATGCGCGTTGCTATGGACGCGCCTAGGACGCCGCTAATTCATTGGCATCCACTCGTTGAACGACCAAAATTTCTCGCACGTTTGATTGACCGTCGCTAAACGTCTTCACATTCTTTGCGCGCAAGCTGAATCTCTCGCAATACTTGGAAAACGCGTGCGTGCCTCCGCCGACGCCGAAATAATAACTCTTTGCCGCGATATAACACGCACCATCATCACGCAACGCGTGCGCGATAAAGGAGCACAACCCTTCATACGCGTCCACGTCGTACAGAGAATCGCTCGACAATATTACGTCCACCGATTTCTCACGCACAAACTGCGCGTAACCGCCCCAATCGCCCGTCAAAAACTTCACATCCGTCGGAGGCATCTCCCCACACTCTTCCATCAATTCAATAGTCGCCTGCGTATTCGGTACCGTCACTTCGCACACTACGTCTTCGTTGTAATCGCACGTCGTGAACGCTCGACATCGACCGCCCAACACGCGCATCGCCACCAACCCAGGAATCCCATGCCCAGCTCCGAGCTCACACACGTGAATATCATCGCCCATTCGCACGTTCGACAATCGCTCGCGCGCAATGTACGACGCTAAATCATCCGCGCACTCCCAAACTTTCAAGCCGCCTTCGTACACCTTGGACACCAAATCGCTCTCCTCTGGACACCCCTCCAACGTCGCCGCGGTGAATCCGTACTCGCCGCGCACGACCTCCACGCCTTCAACATCATAGTACGCCCCGCTCCACGTGTCGTCGGTGATCACCACCGCGCTCGCGTCGATTTCCTTCGCTGCCAAGACGTCGGGGCGCGCCTCACGCGTTGCCGGCGGCGGTGTGCTCACCGTCGCCGCGCTCGCGTCGCCGCCGAATCCGAAGCGAAAGCTCGTCGACTCACCGTTAAACATCGTCTATGATCGACCGTGCGTCGCGCGTCGCGTCGCGCGGATGTATCGACGCCTACGCGTCGCGCGCGCGCGTGTGACGCCACTGACTGACGCGATGCAAAACGCGAAAAATGCCATGCCGAGCGCCTCGGTCGTCTCCGGGGTGCTTCAAGCGCTCGTATACGGCGGTGCGGGCACGTATGGGTTGTATAACAGGTGCGTCCGTCGGCGTTCGCGCGTTCGCGCGCGCGCGTGCGCGAGTAAAGGGGGTGATTAATTGATGACGATTCATGCATGGGAGGGGTTTGCGTGGGCACGACGAATGACTGACGATATACGCGCCGCGACGGCGATTCATGCGCACACAGCTTGTTCAACGTCGAAGGTGGTCACCGTGCGATCGTGTATAACCGTTTTGTCGGCGTGAAGGATAAGGTACGTGTGTTCGTGGGGTTACTCGCGCGTTGATCAACGCGCGCGCGGGAGGAGGCGTTCGCGTACACACATTGCGCTCGCTCTGTGCTCGCACGAACGTCACACTGACGGGTGATGGCGCCTTGAATATTTTTTCGTATCGCATAGGTGTATAGCGAAGGGACGCACTTTATGATTCCTTGGGTCGAGCGTCCGTATACGTACGACGTTCGGGCGCGCGCGCATCAGGTAAACTCCCAAAGCGGTTCTAGAGATTTACAAATGGTCAACATTTCAATTCGTGTCCTAACGCGGCCTGATGTGAATAAGTTGCCCGATGTGTATAGAACGCTCGGGATGGATTTTAACGAACGGGTGTTGCCGTCGGTGATTCACGAGACGGTGAAGTCGGTCGTGGCGCAGCACAACGCGAGCGAATTGATCACGCAACGTGAAAGCGTGTCTTTGGCGATTCGAAACTTGTTGAAACAACGCGCCGCACAGTTTAATATGGTTTTAGATGATGTTTCCATCACAGCGTTGACTTTCGGGCGGGAGTATACCGCGGCGATTGAAGCCAAGCAGGTGGCGCAACAAGAGGCGGAGCGCGCCAAGTTCGTCGTCGAAAAGGCCAAGCAAGACAAGCTTTCAGCGGTGATTCAAGCAGAAGGGGAAGCGAAATCCGCCAAGCTGATCGGTGAAGCGATTTCCAACAACCCAGCGTTTTTGACGTTGCGTCGCATCGAAGCCGCGCGCGCCATCGCGGCGACCATGGCGGGTTCAAGCAACCGCGTCATGTTGAGCGCCGACTCGCTCCTGTTAAACTTGCAGGACGAGAAGATCGACCACAAAAAATAGGCACAGTCTGTAATAGTTAACTGGATGTTTAGATTCGCACACGCATTCCACGCGACCACATCGACGCGTGCGCCGCGCGTCGAGTTCGCGAGCTTTTCGACGTCGACGCGTAACGCCTCGCTCGAACACTCCACTGGATTCCCTCGAGCGCCTTGCTCCTCACGCGCACGTCGCGCATCGCGCGCTTTAGTACAGCACTATCAATCAAATCACAAAAAAACAAGTCTATGGCTTCCTATGCGGCGCGTGCGCGCGCTCATTCCTCCTTATCGACGCCCACACGGTCGCGAATCGATGGAGGTTTCTGACGGACGGTAAGGAACAACCACAACGCGAGCGCGAAGACGTGTAACGCGGCTAGCGAACATGCGAAGACGTGAATCATGGAATATTTTTCCGTCTTCGGGTCGTATATGAGGGTTTGGATGAATTGCGGGAGCACTTTCATGGCGCGTTCGGTGGCGTTGAGGTGTGAGGTGGTTACGAAGGCGTCGTTTGGAGAGTGAAATTCTCAGCTAAAGTTACATGTAGACTGTGTGGTAAACACGGCGCACACGACCTAAGCGGACATTTGGACATCGGCACTGGCCTTGTACGAGTCCAATTGCGCATCGAGGTCGGCCGCGGTAGCCTTAGGGGCGTTGGGAGCTTTCTTCTTCGGGGCTTTCTTCTTCGGCGCCTTCTTCTTGGGCGTGGCGCCCTTGGCGTTAGCCACCGCCTTGGCGGTGGCGTTACCACGCTTCGGGGCCGCCTTCGGCGCGGGTTTGTTCATTTGCTTACCCTTACCGATCGGTTGCTTCAATCCAGAGAGACGTTGGGTGATGCTCATGTTTTGCGGCGGCGCGCCGACGATGGAGATGCTGAGCGGGCGACCGTCGAGCTTAACGCCATTGTACGTTTGCACCGCCTTGAGCGCTTGGTCGTATGAACCGATGGTGACATCAGCCGTGCCTTTACTACGGCCATCGGGACCGTAGTTGACACCAGCTTTGAACACGCGGCCGACTTGTCCGAAGAGTTCCTGTAATACAAAGGATCGACGTAACGGGTGGAGCGAAATCAATCAATACATGCGTCCTCGAGCGGATACTGATACACAAATACATCACTTGAAACCATGTTGTCGCGTGAAAGCGACGGACAAAGAGCCAAACAGGGTCGAGAAAACCAAAGAGTACGAGAGCGCGAGCAAATACATAAGAAACGAGAGAAAATCGAGAGTCTACGAGGGCGCGCGTCGATTCGAAACTGGAAACCATCTGTAGTAATCATCCGCCGTATCCATCCATTGAGAAGCTGCGAATTCGACGAGTGGCGCGTCTCGCGCGCGCGCGCATAGAAGTCATCATATTCCATTGCGAGCGCACGCGCGTCAACACCGCGTGAATGCCGAATACGCGAGCCATCGCCAAAATTTGTTCCTTCGTGCGCGCGAACCTTGTCTCACGCACACGCTCGATCGAACGCGGACGCGCGTTGCGTGGCGTCGCGAATTATCTATCGCTCCCGTGAAGACGTTTCAGTGGTCTAACACGCGCGTGCACACACGCGGTGCAACGAATGCGCTCTTCAGCGTGTGCGCGACGCGCGTATACAAGTTCCGCACAACGTTTCAATCGGGGTGCCCACGGCGATAGTCGCGAACGCCCGACGCGCGATCCGCTCGAGCTCGAGTATACGATGACGCGGTGTACCGACGACGACGCATACGCGTGCGTCAATCGTAATACACAAAGTCGTCACGTCACGAAAGAACACCTCAGGTCGATCCAACGCCGAATACGCGACGCTCGGGCAACCGGGCGCGAGAAAGAATTTTCACGAAGCCTCGTCGCGATCGACGAATCATCGTCAGCGAGTACGCAATTCTCTCCCTTACCGCAGTCGCCTTCATGAGCGCGCGATTATACATCCAGCACCAGAACCAAAATCAAACAATACACACCCCAATCGCGATGCGTCGTCGCGCTACACTCACCTTGATGTCTTGATCCGTCACTTTCCAGTCGAGATTTCCGACGATTAATTGCGTCTTCTGTCCCGGCGCGCCGTTCGATCGCTGTTGCTGCTGCTGACGCGGCATGCGATCGACAGCCATGGCGACGGCATTCATCGAGCGCTTTTTCGGCTTCTTCATCGACGCCTTCTTCACGCCGCCGATGGACATCGGCGCCGGACCGCGCGAATTCATCGCCGATCCAGGGGCGCGCTTGCCGCCCACTTTGGCTTTGTTTACGCGGCGTTTCGGCGCGGTTTTGCGGGTTTCCTTGATCATCGCGTCGAGCGATTGGTCGAGCATGGCTGCCATGGTGTGCGGGGCGAGAGTTGCGTTGGGTTTCGTGACGCGCGCGCGTGGAAGTGACGTTGGTGGTGGTGAGATCTGGTGAGGGGCATTTTTTCGAGTGTTTTGGGCGCGGATAAGCGCGTCGCGTCTTGTGTTCTTTGCGATTCTTTTTATAATTTATTACATGATGAGAGTGCAGATACTCGCGCTAGAAAAAGAATAGTGTTGTTGTTGGTTTTGCTGCTGCTGTGCTGTGTTGAGTTGTGTTGTGTTGTGTTGTGTTGTGTCTTGAATAGCCGCGCGGGCGGGGCGGGGCGCTCGACTGCCGAGCATTTAGAAGATATCGTAGGGACCTTTGCCTGCGAGACCTTCTAAGATGAATACGAACGTGGCAATCATGGCCAAACGTGCGTGCTGGATTTCGATGGTTTTCAAAATCGCCAAGTCTTCTTCGGTTTGGCCGTCGGCTAAACCAAGAGGGTCGAAGAGCCTACCGCCGGGGTAGAGCTTGTCCAAATCCTTGAACGCTTCGAGCTCAAATGCGCCCACGCGAAGGGCTTCGGCGACGAAGAACAGCGGAAGGTGGATGATCGGAAGCCAGAACAAGCCCCATGGGATGGTTTCGCCCATGTATGTGAGCTGGAATCCATCGATTGGGTCGTTCACGATGGCGGTGTTCCACCAGTGCTGGTCGGGCGAGCCAAAGATGTTGTTGTGTCCTAAAAATTCAGGGACGAGAACGCCAATCACGGCGAGCATGGCCCATCGACCGTTGATCAACTCGCGCGCGCGGTAGCGTTGGATGTCCGCTTGCGCACCAAGTGCAAGCGGGTCCCAGCCAATGTCACCAGGCAAAGAACCGGTAAGATGAGGCGGAACGACGTTGGGCGCTTGCGAGATGAAAGCAGACGGCAAAAACTTGCGGCGGTTATCTCCAAACAACTCTCCTTGTCGCAAGCCTGTTTTGCGCACGGCATTTGTGACAACCATGGCTGCGGAGCCGTTACTCCAGAAAGTTACTGCGCCTTGATTTGATCCGTCAATCTTCATCGCGCCGACCAAGTCGGCGGCATCCTGGCTAGACGAAGTGGACATCGTAGAGCCACCAGAGGTTGATCCTCCACCGCCAGCATCACCGGTGTTGTCGTTATCGCTGTCCTTTGAACTTCTACTCATTGATGGAATAGACCACCAGTCTCGACCCATGTATCCCGGAATATTGCCGCCGCGTTGAGACTCGTAAAAATCTTTCATCATCTTGTACGTGCTTCGCTCTTGCGCTCTAGAAAGTCTGTCGACTTGCAACACGTCCAATCCACTTTCATCTTTTGGCAAGAGTGGATACGCGTAAGCCTGTCCGAGGCGAAGGCCAGAGCCGCCACGAGACACCAAGTGCGCGAGTAACAACCCGCGAAGCTCGTTGTTGCCTATGGCAAATGTCGTGAGCGCAAAGAGAATGAGTTCAGAGCTGCTCAATCTATTGCCCAAGAAACCTCGCGCGAGGTGCGGCGGTAACGAAAAGAAAGTGCCGAAGAAATTTCGCATTTGCTCAATGCGAAGCGACATCAAAAGCTCCATACCAAATTGATAAAATCCAATTTGACGCCGAGGTTCGGCGCCCCACAAAATATCCCAAGCGCGTCGCGCAGCTTCACGTTCGCCACCCTCCTTCAAGCCTTGCACCATGGCTTCAGCCACTCTCGGAGCTTTAGTGAGGGAGTTTACAACGGAATAGCCGGAGGCCGGGTGCACCATACCCGCTGCAGCACCGTACGCGATGGTTCGCTGCGGCGCCACAGGAGCCGTGCCGCCGAGCGGAATCCAACTCGCTTCGATTTCAAGAATGTCATCCTCGGTAAAATCGACACCCATACGCGCCATGCGCCGGTATAATCGACGCTTGAGCTCATCAAAAGGTACTTGAACGCGCGCAACCAAGCACGTTTCCTCGACGAACACGACATCCTTGCTCACGGGTAATACATACAAAAAGGAGGGCACGCGCCAAACTCCACCTTGTTGCTCTTCGCCCCCAGCCTCCGGATCACTTTGACGGAAATCCATGAAAATCGCCTTGTTCACTGGAAACGGATGGTTAGGAACGCGGATTTCGACGCCATACGCGGTCTGCCATCCAGGTGGCGAACCTTGTTCGTAGCTAAGCATGTCGCGATTGTGACCAGTGCCGCACACGACGAGACGAGAGTTCAAAGTAAACTGGTCACCCTTCACGTTCGCTTCATCGATCGGCTTATTGTCTTCGTCGTCATCGCGTATGATGGTACCTCGGACTTCCGCGAGTTCATCAGTGTTCTCTTCACCATGGCGAACGAAATCAACCAAACCTGGAAGATACTTGACGCCCACCGAAGCGCATTCAGTGAGTAAATGGTTGCGGAGGCGCTTGCGGCACACTTGACCGTACGGACGGTTAAGCGCTTGACCGGAAGCTGGATCCGAGTCATCAAACCACACCAGTGCGTCTTCGTACTTGTGCAACAAGCAGTCTTCAAGGCCGAGCTTTTGGAACTCATCCAACCATACACCGTAGTTGTTCACAAAGGGCGTATCCGGCGCAATCAATCCCACGGAAAGTCCACGCTTAGCGGTTTCGGCGGCGATTGCAAGCCCAGCGGGACCAGCGCCAACGACTAAGACGTCAACTTTGTCGCCACTCGTCAACGCCCCGAGGTACTCCTTGATTGGCTTTTGATCGGCGAAAACTTTACGTTGCTGAAACGCAATCCATTCCCGGTCATCCTTCAACCCTTCTGGCTTGATGTCTTTCGGCGACGTAGATAACTTTTCGTTCGATATGATTTTCTCAAAGTCCACTGGGCTACTAGTGATAGGCTTTGCGGTAGGGTTACCCACAGGCGCTGGGATAGGACCGATACCCGCCGCCGCAAGCGCGCTCAGATTCTTCTTTGTTTTGTCTTTGAGCACTAAACCTCCCCACTTGTTAGAGTCAAATTTGTTGTCCGCGGTGGCAAAGTTTGCAAAGAAAGAACCCATGAATGGTAAAGCCGAGCTCACAAACGTGATGCGCATGTAGTTAGAGAACAACACGAAGAGCTGCAAGCCAAGTCTAACTAAGCCTGCGGGTTGGATGCGCCAACTCAAAAAGCCAGCCCACACGTCTTTAGGAAGATCGAAGAACGTATCGAAGAACTGACGCGTACCATTCACGTCGAGCTGCATCAACGTTTCCATGCCGAAGCACATGAACGTTCGCATGCGCAAGTCATCTTCCGGCCAGAGCTTTGACCAAATCGTCGCCGCAGTGGTGGTCGCGTCAAACGTACCATTATCACTCTGTCCCTCCTCGGCGGCGATCAAAGCGTCGGTGATATCTCCTCGCACTCCAGCCTTAAGGGCGTCATCCAACGTACCCACGAGCGCACGGACGCACAACATGGTTTTTGCAACCATGAAACCCGTACTCGGGTGAACCATACCCGCTGTTCCGCCGATGCCGAGCGTGCGTTGCGGAAACTTTGGCAACACGCCACCCATGGGAATCAAGCAATACTCCTCTTCGTGCACTGCGGTGACTTTTACCCCGAGATGCTCGAGACGCTCTTTTAACTTGATTTTCAAATCGTCAAATTCAAGCGACGGGCGAGCCACCAAGCTCGTCTCTTCGAGAAACACCTCAGTGTCTGAAAATGGCATGGCGTACAAAAACGTCGGCAACTTGTCGTTTTGCTCCTTGAACTTTGGACTCAAGTGCTCGTCGCGCCAATCCATGAACAACATAGTGTCGAGCGGAAAATCATGTTTCTCCACGGTGGCGAAAATCCCAAACGCTGCTTGATAGCCGGGCGTAAAGTCGCGGTCAAAATCCACCAACTTACGCGCGTGCCCAGTGGCGTCGAGCACCATCTTGGCGTACACCTTACGCCCATCGCCAAGCGTCACTACCGAAAACGTCGGATCGCTATGATCGCAAGACTCCACCGTAGACATTCCAAACTCAACGCCCTGTTTCATACAACGCGCCATGAGCTTTTGCTTGAACTTTTTTCTATCCACCTGCGCGTACGCGCGGTCCAGCATCTTTCCCTCGACGTCTGTTTCGTCTATAATCACTCGCGCCTTGTTCCACACCGCGCGATAACAATCATCGAACCCTAACGCCTTAAACTCATCGCACCACACGCCATAATTATTCATCCACGGCGCAAGCGGCGTGGGATCCATCAACGCCACGCGCAACCCGCGTCTCGACGCCTCATCCGCCGCGCTCAACCCAGCCGGCCCACACCCCACGATGACCAAATCATACGTCTCCCGTGCGCTCGTCCCATGCGTCAACCCCGGGAGCTCGCTTGGGAACGGCGTATTCGCCTCCTCGCTCTCCAACCGCCGATCACCGTCCCGCATCGGGTCCCACGGCGCGCGCGCGTACAAGTCTGGCCTCAACTCCTTCAACGTTTTCCGCCCCCCCGCACGCGCGCACACCTCCCGTTTCCCGCGCTTGCCGCACCCAACACCCCATTCGCTCGCGCTCGAGCCCTCACGCGCGCGCGCACGCGCTCGCACGACGCGCACCGCTCGTGCGCGCGCGTTCGAACCGCCCCGGCTGGTGCCCTGCGAATTCGCACGAATCGCCCTCGCGTGCGCCGTCGCGCGCGAGGGCGCGCCCACCGATGCGGTGCGCGCGAACATCGTGTGTTTGCGCGTGTGTCTCGCGCGTGTGTGCGCGCCGAGCGCGTCGCGCGGCGTCGGCGTATGGCGCGAACCGCGAGGGCAAATGCCTTATCCGCGCCGACGCGGTGAAGGGACCGTTTTGAATGTGATAATTGTTTGACGGTTCATATTCGTGTGTCGCACGCGGTGTGCGTCGCACAGACGCGCAGACGCGCGCGCGATGGGAGCGGTGCTGTGGTATTACGCGCGCGCGCGCGATGGGCGCGCGATGCGTGGCGGCGCGCGCGGTGGTGCGCGGGATGGGGGAACGACGCCGCGCGTTGGGGGTGACGGTGACGATGAACATCAGCGCGATGTCGATGACCATAGCGCGCGGAAGGCGAGAGGGGCGAAGGCGAGGGCGAGGTTGATGACGAGCGAGAGTGGGGAGATGTATCGAGCGTGGATTGCGCAAAGAGGGGAGGAGGTGCCAGAGTATTTGGTGAATGTCGTGGGAAGGGTGTCGAGGTGGGGGAAGGGCGCGCGCGCGGGTGCCTAAATATAATCCGAGTCGCGCTGCCGCGCTCTGCGCGTACGCATGTGGTTGTAAACGTGCGTTAACTATATATGACAAAATCGTCGTCGAACCCATCGGGATATAAAGTACACTACATGCTTGGTGCCTCGAGGCGGTTTGGATCGTCTAAACCGAGGTCTTCGAGCGAGGCGTCGTCTTGACGCCACCCGTCGCGAACCTTGACTTGAATATCCAAGAACACTGGCCTGCCTAAGAACTTCTCAATGTCGCTGCGAGAGTTCGAAGAGAGCTTTTTCATGGCCGATCCACCTTGGCCGACGATGATACCGATTTGCGATTGGCGCTCGACGAAGACTTTGGCCAAAATTAAATCCTTCTTTGGCGGTTCGCGCTCCTTGTGACTTTCGATCCACACTTGCGTGCTGTACGGCACTTCTTGCTTGTACTGCATGAAAATTTTCTCTCGAATGATTTCCGCGATGAAAAATCGCTCGGGGTGCTCGCTTATTGCGTCTTTTGGGTACATCGTTGGACCGAGCGGTAAATGCTCGAGCGCCCACTTTTTTACATTATCCGTCCCCGTAGAGTTCAACGCCGAAATTGGCAGCACTGCGTCGATGCCATCTTGCGCTTTAAAGTATTCAATCAATTCCATGATTCTCTCGCGATCGCCCACCATGTCGCACTTGTTCAAAATCAACGCCGTCGGCACCTTTTTCATCTTCTTTTTCGCCGGCGCCAAACCTTCCCAAGCCGCGTACGGATCACGCGCGGCGTCAACAATATAAAACATCACATCCGCATTCGCCATCGAATTCCTCACGCTCTTCAGCATCAACCCATCGAGCTTGTTAAACTCCTCCTTCATCACCCCCGGCGTATCCAATAAAACCATTTGATAGTCGTCTTCGCTTACGATCCCCAAAATCCTATGCCGCGTCGTTTGCGGCTTATACGTCACGATGGACAACTTAAGTCCTACCAAATCATTCATCAGCGTGCTCTTCCCCGCGTTCGGTCGGCCAATGATGGCGACGTAGCCCGATTTATGTCCCGGCGGGTCCGCGACGAGCAAATCGCCTCCAATGTACGGGAGCACTTCCACCACCTCGTCCTCGTCCTCATCCCCATCCTCCTCGCCGTCGTCGGCGTCGTCAAAGCCTTCACCGAAAAACGCGTCACCGAGCTCGGTTTCCGGCCCGTCCTCGTCCTCGTCCTCCTCGTCCTCGCGCGCGACGGCGCGACAACGAACGCCACGCGGCGCAGCCGCCACGAACGCCACGCGCAGCTCGCGCGGCGCAAACGACGCCGAATGCGCGCGCGGCGCGAGCGTCGCGCGCGGTGCGTCGCGCGCACGCGACTGCACGCGTCCACGCGCGCTCGGGCGCGCCGTGGACCACGACACCGTCGACGACATGCGTGCGAGCGCCGGCGTCAGTGAATGGCGCGCACCTCGTAGAGCGAAAATCATGTCGCACGTCGACGACGATGACGACGATGAGGCGCCGCAAACCGTCGAAAGTCTCGAAACAAAACTTGCGGAGTACCGCGCGAGCTTGAACGAGGTCAACGCCGGGCTCGCGGCGACGCCAGACGATGAGGAGCTCGTGGAGCTCAAGGCGTCGTTGGAGGAGGTCATCGGCATCACGGAGGACGTGCTCGAGAGCGTGCGCGAGGTTGAGGCCGTGACGGTGGAGGTTGAAGACTCGCGTGATGTCTTTGTTGATGCGGCGGCGACGACGGCGTCGTTGCAAAAGACGTTCGTGGGGAAGGATGTGTTGGCGCTGCCCGAAGGCGAGGGCGCAACGTGGAGACGCGGGCGGTGCGTGCGCGTCGCTCAGGACGGGACTTTGGATGTGTATTTGACCGAGTCGCACATGCGTGTGGGCGTGCCCGCGTCGAGAGTGAAATTAGACATAGCACCTGCTGTGCGCGAGCCGGAGCCGGTGGCGGTGATGCGAGAGGTGTATCGCGGCGTGCCCGAACCCAAGCGCTTGGAGTTGACGAGAAAGACAGAGTACACGGCGGCCGCTCCGCCAAGAAAGTTACAAATTCTGCCCACGGATGACGCGGAGACGCGCGAGAAGAAAAAGAAGAAGCTCAAATCCTTTAAATATAAACAACGGCAGCAAGAGATTAGTGCAGAGCAAAATGCAAAAGCGTCATCGTGGCAAAATTTCCAAGCCAAGGGCAAGCGAAAAGGCATGGCCAAGTCGTCCATTTTTAGCAAGAAGCCAGCGTTAGATGATTGAAGTTCTTTTGAAGGATAATAAATATTGAAAAACAAAGTGTGCAATACTACAAATAAACAAGCAAACAACGAAACGAATTCATGCGAGCATGTAAACGAAAGACGCTTTCAGAGAGCTCAGTTAGTTGTAACTGGAAAATCGACTCTCGTCAAATTCTGCCTTTGGCTTCACCGCGTCGTCCTCCGTCATGTATCGGCTCGGCGAGCTCGCGCGTGCACGACCGCCACTGCACCCGAGCGACTGTCGCGTATCGACGCCAGTTTCTTCGTTCTTGCCGCTCGCCGTCTTACACAGTGCTTGCTGCGTCTTCTTGTCCAACAACGCGTCGGAGAAGTCGGCGCCATCAATAATCGCACCCTCCATATCACTCGACGTCAAAACCACGCGAGACAAGTTGGCTTGCGAAAGATTCGCCTTGACGAGCACCATACGATCCATCAGCGCATCGCTCAAATCTGCCCCGGTAAAATCCGTCTCTGGCGCCACCGCCTTCATCAAATACGCCCCTCTCAAGTTCGCCCCTCTGAGCTTGGCAAACCGCATATCCGCCGCGGTAAAGTTAGACAAACGCAAATCCTTGCCGTACTTTTTCACCACGTCTTCGCTGCGCAAATCATAGCCACCGAATTGTTGCGCGCTTCCGCGGTTGAACTCTCCGCCTCGAGCCGCCTCAAACTTGTTGAGCTCAGCGTGCGCGCCAGGCGCCGACGCGAGCATCGCACACGCCGACGCCGTCGCCAACGCCATCGCGCGCGCGCGTGCGCCTAACGCGCTCTCTGCGCGCCCGAATGCGACGCGTTTGTCGTCATCTGCGGCTGTGGAGCGAATGATGACGTGTCTTCTTTCCTTGGTCCGCGCCTGTCGCGTCGACGAGCCGAGCGCAAGCGCGTTCAGCGCCGACGATGCGGTGGTGGGTGTCATGGTGAACATTTCTGCGCGTGTGCGGCGACCGTGTGCGAACGCGGGCGGCGAAGTGTGCGGGCAAACGTGTTTTAAAGCGTGAAACGTAAAGATAATTCCATTTCAATCTGTTGCTACTCGCATGACTTTTCTCCGATGCTAAATCAATCACCATGTACGCTTCGACGCCAAAAAGCGTAGTATATGTCACCCGCGAACGGGTCGTTCTCCCTCCTCGTATGCGCCGCGTCCGTTCCTCGTCGGGAGTATATCGCGACTCCGTTCGACTCGGACGCCTCCCGTTCGCGTCCTCGCGTTTTCTGTTCTCTCTGTGTGTGTATTCTCCCCGTGTGCTAATGTCTCGACTCGACACCCATCCGTGTCACGCCATTGGCCACTTCTTTGCGCTACAACGTGGCATACTTACGCGTCCACTCCTTGGCGAGCTCGTTGTATCTCGTACGGTCCGTCTTGTACACGTGCGCGATTTCCGGCACCAACGGATCATCAGGATTCGGATCCGTCAACAACGAACAAATACTCAAAAGCACCTTTGAAATCGTCAACGCCGGCGACCACTGCTCTTTTAAGATATCCAAGCAAATCGACCCTTGCGAGTTCACATTCGGATGGTACACCTTTGTCTTAAAGTTCACCTTTGGAGGCTTGAACGGGTAGTCGGGCGGGAAGTGAATCGCGACGAAAAACAACCCTCCTTGGTAGGGCGAATCCGACGGACCGATGATCGTCGCGTCCCAGTGGAAAATATCATCATCACTGCGCGGCCCGGCGCTGCAACTCGTCGGCGGATCCTTTTGTAAGTCCTATTTTATGACACAAACGAAGCGTCCCAGTCAGTCTTTGCGAGCTCCAAAACCACCCAACGCGAGCTTTAGAAATTCATAGAAACCCCCAGCACCGACGCCTCACCCACGCGCAAACGCCCGCTCGCGCGCGCGACATCCATGCACCATATTCCTGCGCGTGTCATCGCGCGCCGTCGCGCGCCCCGCGACCGTCGCGTCGCGCGCGAACGCCGCGAAACGCCCAGCGCCGCGCGTGAGATCCCGCTCGCGGCGCGGCGTGGCGCCGCGATTCATCGCGCATGCGCGCGCGCAATCGTCGTTGAATCGCCGTCGACGTCGCACGCACCAAGAGTTCTTTTATGATTCGTTTGCTCGCCATGGTGTTCGGTCGAAGTCGTCGCTCGCGCGCGCGCGGTCGCGTCGGTGTGTGGCGATGGCGAGTCAATCGCGGCACGGGTTTAGGCGCACATGTCAGCGAACGCGTCTCGCGAAACGCTCTAATGATGGTTGTCAATCGCGCGCATCGATCGTGATTGGTGAATACGCGCGAATTTGTGGTGGAAATATGTGTGTACTACACGAATGGGTCGATGTCGGCGACGTGAGGTGGTTTTGGGGGCGCGTGGGCATCGGCTTCGCCGGCGTCGGCGTCTCGACGGCGACTGGCGTTGGCGCGCATGGAGAACGTGACGCGGGTGAGGACGACATCACCGAGGCGTTTGAAGCCGCCTTTGGATTTGATGTACGCCGCACGGACGTCTGCGGTGAGGATTTTGTATGCCAGGTACGCGGCTTCGCCGTCGGATGGGTTGGATTTGAGGGCGAGGAGGCGAGCGGCTTGGCGCTCGCATCGGGCGAGGATGGACGCCGTCGCGCGCGTTTGCGTTTGGCGGAGAGATTCTAAGCGCGCCATCGCGCCGTCGGATGATAACATGTGATCATCGAGTAATGCGATCCACGCGGCAGATGATGATGGAGATTTCGTCATCGTCGAATTCGACGTATTCGGCGGGGACGCGCCACTTTCGCCGGAATCGTCGCCGACGGATGTCGCCGCACAGTCGCCGCTGGAATTTCGCGCGATGCGCTCGGGAGCGACGCGAAACTTATCCAATCCACTTGCCAGGCATGCTTTGATGAAATCATCTACGTGCATCGACGGCGCCGAACGTTTATCGCGCTTTGTACTGAATGTCTGAAACGCCTTGGCGATGGACGCTTCCGCGAGCTTGGCATCCGCCACGCGAAGCGCCGCGTGAAATTCATCGTACACCAGCGCCGCAGAGTCTGATATGTTCGCCGCACGAAATAATGATTTGAGTGTGAGCATGTTTGCATGTCGCCGCGACGTGTACTCGTCCATCACGGCGCGCATGAACGGCGTGAACTTCACCGTAGTTGAGCTCGATGCGCGCGAAACGCCGAGATTTTTTGCCACGAAATCCTTCAGCGCCGCACCATCCTCCTTGAAATCATCAAATACGCGTTTGAGCGCATCGTTGATGCGCGAGAGTGATATCGAACCCGCATCAGACCCAGAGTCGAGCTGCTTTGAATCATCCACGAGACCGTAATCCAAAAAGAGCTGCGACAACGGATTCGCATTTGCGAGCGCGTCCACGAGCCGCAAATAAAAAGCCACTGTCGGTGCATCCACCAGCGCGTGTTCTTCGCCCGTAATAAACCCACAAAATGCACCAAACTGCGAAATTAACGCGCAATCGTGCGCGTGCACGGTAGCAGATGCGACCAAATCCAATAAATTATTCTCCGCGAGTTGTCGTAAACCAAATTTGTGCAAATGCCAATCGTACGTAAACGCGGCGAGCGGCGGTTCCGACGCCGACGTTGTCGACGCGCCTTCGTCGCTTCCATGCGTTGAAGTTTCTGTCGCGTCTAGCGTGATTTTATCACCGTACACGTGCGCAATACACTTCAAAACCCACGTGCGCGGTTTATGTCGACCATTGGTCTTTTGAGACGACACGAGCGCCGCGAACCCGCCCAGCCATCGATCGGCACCGCCTGACGACAACGACGTTTTATCACTCCCCATCGCTGCTGCACAATCCCCTTTACGTCTTCGTTTCGCGACAACCGTGGCGGCATCCGTTTGCGTTGAAATCTCAACGCCAACACCGCCGTCCGCGTCGACGAGCAACGCTTTGATGCCAACGGCGTCGAGCGCCATCGTTTGCGTCTCAATCGTTTCATACGTCGATCGATCGGGCAACGCCGCACGCGTTTCTACTAACCGCGCATCCAAGTACAATACACGCTGCTCGAGTCGATCGCGATCTTCTACCGCTCGCGATAACGAATCCTCCATAGATGTCACCGCGTGGGCGATTTCTCGTTCCAGCCTCGCGTCGGCGAGCTCGGCGCGTTGGCGCAATCGTCGAATTTCAGCGCGATCAATCGTCCTCGACGTCGCGAGCGCGTCCGCCTCTAGTCGCGCGCGCGATACAATGGCGTCGGCGCGAGCGCGCTCGTTGCGATGCGCACGCGTCGCCGTGGCGAGCTCTCGTCGGCATCGATTGACGGTTTCGGTAAACGCCGCGCGTTCGCGCTCCTTTTCGGCCAACGCGCGAGAAATCTCTTCCAATTGTGCGTCCGATGCATCGTTTCGCCGCCGCCATCGATCACACGCATCGCGCATGGTGGTAAACAACTCACCGTATCGTTCGCGGATGACATCCAATACTCGACCACGATCTCGACACCCGACGGCGACTTGCCGAGCGCCTTCGCGAAGCGCTCCGTCGACGACGGCGAATTCGTCACCAAAAGCATCGACGCTTCGAACATCGTCGCACATGGCGTACTTGCGTTCGATGGCGCCTTCGGGTAAAATTTCATCGAGACGCTGTGAAAGCACGATGGCCATGTCGCGGGTCGTCGGTTCGCACATGAACGCGCTTCGGGGCGTGAGTGAGCGGCGGCTGTTGACTCGAGTCGCCCGGAACGGCTCAGCGACGTCAGGCGGTGCTTTGTCGAGATTCCTTGCGTGTTTGCGTCGCGCCTTGATGACATCGATTGCAGACTGGACTTTTCGTATTTCTCGACGAAGCGTGTCGAGTTCGGCGTGTACTGCGCGAGACTGCGTGGTGCCTTCGTCGTCGTCGAGGACGCAGACCGCCGACGAGGCGGCGCCGCCGCGCGCAAACGACATCTCATCATCGCCGTCATCGTCGTCGTGCTCGTCGTCATTGTTCGGTGTTATAGTCCGAGTAAATGAGTGGTACGCACGCATGCGTGTCCTTGCGAATGGCACGCCATCACCGCCAATGCGCATGCGAATTGTCCAGTCTCGGTTTATTTTTGGACGCCTTTGTACTCGGTGAGCCGAATGTCGCCTCGCACGCGTTCCCAAGAACACACGCTCTCACACACAGTAGTCACGGTGCGCGTCCAAGTCAACGCCACAAGAAGTAAAATGGCATTACCTTTTTAACTGTTCCGAGAGACGTTGTGCTACTGAATACGTTTCGCGTCGCCGAATGCCAAGTTCTTTCGCCACCGTTCTCGACGCCTCTGACGGCGAAATGCCCGACGCTAACAACGCGCGCAACGCATCTTCAACACTAGACGTCGCCGGACCCGCGGTGTCGTCGTCGTCGTCGTCATCGCGCATCTCCGCGCCTTCCTTTACGCCCTCGATGACGAGCGTGATCTCCCCTCGCGGTGCGCGGCGTTCAAATTCCTCTTTAGCTTGGCTCAGCGTGCTTCGCCAAAATTCTTCGTGCACCTTGGTCAATTCTCGACACACCGAACATCGTCTATCACCATAGGCGACGATTGCGTCTTCTAAAGTTCCAATAAGTTTATGCGGCGGCACGAACATCACCAGCGTCGACCGTATGCGCGCGAAACTTTTCAATCGCTTTAACCTCGCGCCCGATTTCGGCGGCGGGAATCCGATAAACGTAAACTCATCCGTCGGCAACCCAGCACCAGCTAACGCCGCGAGCACCGCGCTCGGGCCAGGCACAGGTACCACTCGTACACCAACTTCCGACGCTGCGCGCGCTAAATCCGTCCCTGGATCACTCACCGTCGGCATCCCGGCGTCGCTCACCAACGCCAACGCGCCACCCGCCAGCAGTCGCTCCACCAGCGAATCCCTTCGCTGCGCCTCGTTATGCGCGTGATACGAAATCAACGGCGTACGTATAGAATACGCACGCAACAACTGCGCCGTCCGTCGCGTATCCTCCGCCAGCACAGCGTCGGCGCAGCGTAACACGTTGAGCGCGCGCAACGTCACGTCTTCCAGATGTCCAATCGGCGTGCCAACCAAATACAACCCCGGATCTAGCGCCGCACGCGCGCCCTCGCTCTCACTCTCGGGCGCGATACGTCCCCCAGGCGCGCGCACGCCCGCCCATCCCTCGAATGCGTCGTTTTCGTCGTCGTCGCCGTCGCGCGCGTCCCGCGCGTTCGCATCGCGGTCGTTAGCCGATGCGCCGCCTTCCGCAGATGCGGATGCCGACGCGACGCTTCGCGGTCGCCTCGCGCGCGCGCGCGCGACGCGATCGACGCGCATCGTTTTCGTCGTCGTCGTCGTCGCCCTCGCCGTCGTCGTCGCGGTGGCGACGCATCGCGCGAGCGCGTACACGACGGCGCGCGACATAATGGCGTCACAGCGCGGCGTCTCGCCGAGTCGCGGCGCGACGTCGGCGACCGCGGCGGCGGCATGGGGAACGCGTGTCGACGCCCCGAGACGGTGCGCGACGGCGACGGTGACAGTGGCGGCGGCGGCGACGACGACG
>Ga0181603_10000519_pt1 | contig 32987 bp, 38 predicted proteins | sample 041ome_13_FD_148633 | JGI IMG/M metagenome (GOLD analysis project Ga0181603, IMG submission 148633) | Coastal salt marsh microbial communities from the Groves Creek Marsh, Skidaway Island, Georgia - 041409US metaG (spades assembly) | ecosystem: Environmental > Aquatic > Marine > Intertidal zone...
GATTGCGGAAGGTCTTTTAAGAGCAAAGTATCCTGATTATAAAATCTATTCAGCAGGAACAAAACCTGAAGAGATAGTAAATCCTTATGCTGTAAAAGCAATGGCTGAAGAGGGTTATGATATAAGCGATCAATATCCAAAGTTAGTAAATGAATTTATTGATGAGCCTTTTGAATATGTACTAACAGTTTGTGATTCAGCTAATGAGCTATGTCCAGTATTTCCGAACGGAAAAAATAGAATACATAACGCATTTGTTGACCCAAGTAGGTCTTCATACGATTCTGACGAACACGCTCTAGAAGTATATCGAAACACAGTTAAAGAAATTTCAGCATGGATAGAAAACTTAGACTTTTAAACTCTATCATTATTTTATAAAGGGGGACCAGTTGAAAAAGTTTTTTAAGTGGTTAATTGTGATTCTCATTGCTTTACAAGCAATCATTATTGTTGCAGGTGTGGTTATCTTCAGAATGCCTTTACCAGACCATGAAGTAGATGTTTCCGGACTCCCTTTAACAGATTTTGTTGAGGTAATTAGAGATGAACGAGGCATTCCTCATATATATGGCACAAATGTTGGGGATATATTATTTGCGCAGGGCTATGTGCACGCTCAAGATAGATTTTGGCAGCTTGAGTTTTGGAGTCATTTAAGTACAGGCAGACTCGCCTCATTAATTGGTGAACCAGGAGTAGGTGCAGATTTACTTTTTAGAACTTTTGGATTTAACAGAGTAGCTCTTGAAGAGTATGAAAATTTACCTCCAGAATTTAAGCAAGATTTAATTCATTATACAGACGGTATTAATGCCTATATAGAATCAAGACCTCAAAACAGGTTAAGTTTAGAGCACTTTTTTTTACAGTTCATCAACCCAGAATACAAAGTTGGAACGTACGAACCCTACTATCCATTGGCTTGGGCAAAAATGATGGCGTACGATCTAAATGGAAATTTTGAACAAGAAATTAGAAATTCAAAAACATACAATACCTTAACTCCTGAAATTGCAGAACTACTCAGACCTCCATATCCTGATGAACATCCATATATTGTTGAGGAATGGGAAGGTAAAGGTTCCTTTACGTCTGTTGGAAAATCAAACAATATAGAACAGCTCTATCAGGCACTGTTCATTAAATATGTAACTAAAGATCTTCAAACCAACCAAGCATTAGGTTCCAACTCATGGGCGATTTCTGGTGAGCATACTGAATCAGGTTTACCACTATTAGCTAATGACCCTCACTTATCTGTCCAGCTTCCTGCGATATGGTATGAAAATGGATTACATTGTTATCCAAAAAACAGAGACTGTGAATTAGATGTAGTTGGGTTCTCGTTTGCAGGGTCACCATATATTGTAATTGGACATAATAGTCATATTGCTTGGGGTTTTACCAATATGGGACCAGATGTACAAGACTTATTTGTTGAAAAAATCAATCCATCAAACCCTAATCAATATGAAGTTGATGGTGAGTGGCGTGATATGGATCGAATTACTGAAATTATTGAAGTAGCAGGTTCAGAACCAATTGTTATAGAAGTGCGCTCAACACATCATGGGCCTATAGTTTCTGACAGAAGCTATCCAGTAAATCTTAATCCAGAAGAAGATCAGGTCTCTTTTGCAGATGAAGCACGAATTGAACTACCAGATAATTTTTCAGTATCTCTATCTTGGCCAGCATTAATTCCAGGAAATACATTTGTTGGCATTAGAGATTTTAATTATGCAAAAAACTGGGAAGAGTTTAGAGATGCTAGCAGGCTGTTTGAGGTTCCTGCACAAAATTTATTGTATGCAGATGTAGATGGAAATATAGCATATCAATCTCCTGGAAAACTTCCAATAAGAGCTGAAGGGCTAGTTGGGGATCTTCCAATACCTGGTTGGCTTAGCGAGAATGATTGGCAGGGTTTTGTTCCTTTTGAGGAGTTGCCTTATACGATTAACCCATCTTCAGGTTATATAATTACCGCAAATCAATCTGTACATCCCGAACAACCGTGGCCAAACTATTACGCACGTGGATACAGAGCAGAGGCAATAGAAAGAGTTATTAATCAATATATTTCAGAAAAAATAAGCGTTGATGATATGGAGGCTATGCAGATAAACAATTTTGACTATTCAGCTGCTTATATTTTGCCCTATGTCTTTAACAATGTTTATGTTGATTCAAATATATTAACTGCAATGAAAGAGTGGGCTATCAGTGAAACTAAGTTTGAAATGAATAAAGATTCAAGCGGCGCTGCAGCATGGGCAGTTTTTTACAAAAACTTTGCGGAGCAAACCTTCGAGGAATTAGTTGTTACAGACAACCTTGGAAATGAAATTTCTTTACAGCCTGGAAACTCAGACTCAACTTCGGAGATTTTTAGAGCCTTATTAAAGGACCCAAATCATATTCTTTGGGATGACATAAATACTCCCCAGAAAGAAAACCTAACTGATATTTTGGAGAGAGCTCTTCTGTTAGCAGATGAAAGAATTGTTGAGTTATTTGATACAGATGATTATGACAAATGGTCTTGGGGAGAACTTCATACTATTACTTATCCAACAAATCTATTAGGAGAAGCAGGTATACCAATTTTGACTAATTTAGTAAATATTGGTCCAGTTGAATCAGGAGGATCTTCTTTTGCTATAAACTCAACAGACTGGGGGTTTGGAGAAGACTTTACAATAGGTAGTTACCCATCAATGAGAATGGTTGTTGATTTAAGTAATTTTGATAATTCAAGAACAATACTGCCCTCCGGACAATCTGGTCATGTAATGTCTAAGTATTACGATGACCAGGTAGAAAACTGGATTGAGAACAAAATGTACATTTTGAATTTCTCAAGAGAACAGGTTGAGTTAAATCAAAAAGAATATATGTTTCTTAGGCCTTAATTTCTTTTCTATAGAAATTAAAAAAACTAAGAGTTGCAACAGCGCATAACAAATGCCAGATCATATGAGCTTGTAGCCAAGAGTCAGGATTACACCAAGGGTGATCTGGAACACCAGTTCCCCAAATTAACAAGGCCCCAAAGAAAGACGCAAACCCAAGAAAGAACCAAGGTGTATATTTTCTTTTTGTATCATTATGGATATTTGGAATTAATGCAGGAGCAAAGTACAAAGCCATTTCCCAGTTATCTTGAATGTTTGACAAAGAATCCATTACTGAACTTCCAAATAATTGCTGAATAACAAGCACTGTAATCCCTGACAAAACTCTTCCATATATATTTGGAAACTTAATTATTACTTCTGTAGCAATCCACAGACCGATGCTTAGTTCAAATAAATTTACACCTATTCCAAGTCCTGAATCAAGAAACCAGTAACTATATGCGTAGTAAGCCAAAAGTATTGAATACGTTGAAAAATAAATCTTGTTAGAAAATTTTGTTAATCTCTTTAAGTTATAGATCCACAAGACAAGTATGTAACTTATCATTGAAACGTTATCTAACCATGCACCAAATTTGGTATGGGTTCCGTGCATTGCCATAGAACCAGGGCCTAAAAATGTAGATGCTGCTGCGTATACAAGAGCAATTTTGAAAGAACCAAACATAGGTTCTTTATTATTAGTTGCATCATCTGATAATTTGTAAAACATATAGAGGCCTGTAAAAACAAATCCCAAGTTACCAAGTGTGTTAGCTGGTTCTCTAAAAAAACCTCCACTTACACGCTCACACCATCTTGAGATTTCTCCGATAGTTTGCTCATTTTCAGCAGCTGGTCCCCACCCGTTATAGCCAAAGATTATAAATAGTAGTGCAGTAAAAAAAACAGAGTACAAAGCATATGAAAAATAGTTTGAATTAATTTTATTTTTTGGATTCATTTAATGCAGAATCCATATCTTCAATTAAGTCTTCAACATTTTCGAGTCCGACAGAAATTCTAATTATATCAGTAGGCGCACTAGCTTCAGTGTCTTGAGCATTGTCATGAGTCATTAAATATGGGAGTTCAATTAATGTTTCTACTCCACCAAGACTTACAGCAAGTTTGTACAAGTCTAATGATTGCCAGAATTTCTCAAGATTAATACTATCTTCTAGGTAAAAACTCATCATCCCACCAAAATAATCCATTTGTTTAACAGCTATCTCATGATTTTCATAATTTTTTAGTCCTGGATATCTCACTTCTTTAATATGTTCAGAAGTTTCTAAATACTCAGCTAACTTATGGGCATTTTCGGAATGTAATTTTATTCTTGGGCCTAATGTATAGAGACCTCTTTGTACAAGATAAGAATCAAATGGTGACATAATTGCACCACCTTGTCTTTGATAAAGCATTAGTTCTTCATGAATATCGGCTTCTTTACATAAAACTGCCCCACCCAGTGTGTCACTATGACCACCAATATATTTTGTTGTTGAGTGCATAATAATGTCTACTCCATGTTCAAAAGGTCTTGTAATAAATGGTGTAGAAAAAGTACTATCTGCAACTAAGAGTGTTCCATGTTGATGAACTATTTCAGAAATTTTTTGTAAGTCATACAATTTCATAGAAGGGTTTGATGGTGACTCTATCCAGGCAAGTTTTGTCTTTTCATTTAACAAGTTACTCAAAGCTTCATGATCTGAAAAATCACAAAATTTTACTTCAACACCACGAGCACTTATTATTTTTCTAAAATAATTTGTTGTTCCACCATATACGTCTTTTGTAATCACAACATTGTCACCTGGTTTTGCGAGTTCAGCAATAATACTTACTGCAGACATACCTGAAGCCATTGCAAAACCATGAAGTTCTTCATAGTTTTCAACCCCCTCAAGTGAAGCTAAGGTTCTTTCAAACAACTCTCTACTTGGATTATTAACTCGTCCATAAAAATATTCTGATTCACCCGGTACATCGTTCTTGTAAGTAGTTGAAAGATGTAGAGGAGGCATTACATCACCGCTTATTGGCTCAAAACGTTTGTTGGCGTGAAGGGCTTTAGTATTCATACCATATTTTTTAGATTTCCCCATATAGGGAGTTTAAAACATTTGGTAAGACATTGGTTCAATAATTTTGCTAATTTAGGTTTATGGTTAAAAAAATTTATATCGCAGGTCCACTTTTTAATAAGCATGAGCAAATGTATCTTGAAGATATTGCAAAAGAATTAGAGGAAAATGGTTATGACTGTTTTCTTCCCCATAGAGATCAACCCCAAGAGGTTAAAGAGTCTGATCTTAAAGGTACAGACATGTCTCAGGAGATTAAAGATTTAATTTTTAAAACTGACCTTGATGCACTAGACGCTGCAGACCTTACAGTAGCTCTTTTGACTGGTCAAGATATCGACTCAGGGACTTCAGCGGAAATAGGACACACTTTTGCCAAAGGGAAGCCTGTAATCGGCATAAACGCAAATGAAAGAAGATATAGAAATTTATTTGTTGACGGAATGTTGACAGTAACTGTAAATAATATTGATCAATTAATTCCTGAAATCGAAAAGTTAAACTGAAACTAAAAGATTTTTAAACCCTCTGATACCAAATGCACCTGTTCTTGAAGGCTCTTCAATTAGTCGAAATTCTTTTTTGAGTATATGGTTAAAAGACACTCCCAGTTCTAATTTTGCTAAATGGGTACCAATACAAAAGTGTATGCCACCACCCCAACTACTGTGGTCCTTCATTTCACGTTTAAAATTGATAGTGTCAGGTTCCTCAAAAGCTCTAGGGTCTCTATTGGCTGAGCCCAATAAAATTGCTACTTTTGATCCTTTTTTAATATCATGTCCACCTATGTGAACATCTTCCAGTGCGTATCTTTGAAAAAATTGTAAGGGACTGTCGAACCTTATCAACTCTTCTACCACATCATTAATTTCATCCGTTTCATTTTTTATTTCTTCAAATGACTTTTCTAAAGTTAAAAGTGCATGAAGCCCATTGCCTAGAGTGTTGACAGTAGCTTCATGTCCAGCATTAAGAAGTAAGATGACTGTACAAATAATTTGATTGTCTGTTAAGTAATTATTATCTTCAGAGACTTGTGACAATCTTGTGATCATATCGTCTTCAGGGTTCTGCCTTCTTTTATTGAGCAAATCTTGAGTGTATTCAATAAATTGTTTTGCTGCTTCTTCTGCTTTAGTAGCATTTTCTTCAGTCACTTCAAAATCGTACATTTTCACAATTTTATGTGACCAATCAAGAAATTCTAAATGATCACTTTCAGGCACACCTAAAAGTTTTCCAATAATACTTACAGAATAAGGCTGTGCATAATTTTTTAACATATCAAATTCTGAACCATAGAGACTGTTAAATAATTCCTCAGATTTTTGCTCCATAAATGGAACTAATTGCTGGACGGACCTTGGTAGAAAAGCTTTAGCAACCAAACCCCTAAGCTCCTTGTGTAATTGACCTTCTAAATTTAATAGTGAAAACTCTTCAGATTTCCAGAAATTTTCGTATGATCCAAATTGATCAGATTTTTTATAAGCAGTTGATGTTATTGGTACTTCTACATTTCCAATTGATTCTTCAAATCCATCTATATGATTAAAAGTTGTTCCAAATGATTTTGTTGACTGGATGCTTCGAACATCTTTATACCTAGTAAAAAAGAAAAGATTATTAATTTCATCCCAGAATACTGGTGTGCTTTCCCTGAACTCTCCCATTTTTTCATATGGATTTTTTATAAACTCTTTGTTCTCTGTAGGTAGATGCAGTTCAGGAATACTCATATCATTAAACTATCACTTTTAATAGCAATTTCTACAAATTTATAAAAAATTTTAGTGACCTTTGATAAATGATTTGATATCATCTCAACCATGACAGAAAAAAAATCAATGCTTGATGGGGAAAAACAATACCATATAGGGCTAGCGCCAGGAGATGTTGCTGATTTTGTAATTTTGCCAGGAGACCCAGGAAGGGTAGAGTTTATCGCTGGACATTTTGATGAAGCGAAAGAAGTTGCATTTAACAGAGAATATAAGACATATACAGGAACCTTTAAAGGAAGACCGGTGAGTGTTATGTCTACAGGTATGGGATGTCCTTCTACAGCAATTGGTGTTGAGGAGTTAGCAAACATAGGTGTCAAAACAATGGTAAGACTAGGAACTTCTGGTGCGATGCAAGAACACACAAGAGTTGGAGATCTTGTTATTGCAAACGGAGCAGTAAGGCAAGAGGGAACCTCTGTAGAATATATGCCAATTGAATATCCAGCTGTAGGCTCTGCAGACATGGTCTTCGCACTTGAACAAGCTGCAAAAGAGAAGGGAAGCACTTATCACATCGGCGTAGTGCAAACTAAGGATTCTTTTTACGGACAACATGACCCAAATTCAATGCCCGTATCTCATGACTTAAATCAAAAATGGGAGGCTTGGGTTCGAGGTGGTGTGTTATGTTCTGAAATGGAAGTCTCTGCTTTATTTGTAGTTGGAAGCTATAGAAGAATAAGAACAGGAGCACTACTTGTAATTTATGGTGACCAGAATAGAAAAGAAGCTCTAACTAAAGATACATATCTTGAAGCGGTTGGGAATGCAACAAACATAATTCTTGAAGCTAGTTTAAATATATCTTCTTAATCTTTATAAGAGCTCTGAGTTCCCTTTTTTGTAACAGAATCTGTTGCTTTCTCTAAAGCTAAGTTAATCGATTCTGATATGTTTAAATTGTTTGCAAGCGCATAAGAAAATGCTCCAACAAATGCATCACCTGCTCCTGTTGTGTCGAGGGTCTTCACAGATTCAGTCTCAAACATAGTTACTGAATTATCCTCAACATAAGCACACCCTTTTTCCCCTAAAGTTACAACAACATTAGTTTGTAACTCTCTAGCAAAAGAGAGTAAGTTTTGTTCATTAAATGTTTGTCCATATATTTCTTCAAACTCAACTTCATTAGGTATAAACCATGAAGTGTTTTCAAGTAAAGTGTCTGAAGGTTTATCTGCAGGTGCAGGATTCAAAACAGTAGTTATACCATTTTCGAACGCATATGAAAAAACTGCTTCATTTACCTCCATGGGTATCTCAAATTGACCAACTAAAACATCAACATTTCCAATTATTTTCAAAGAATCAATAGCCTTAGGTCCACTAATTAAATTATTTGCACCTGGAATTACGATTATTCTATTTTGTCCGGTTTTATCGACCCAAATAGGGGCAACTCCACTTGAGCCTTCAACAATCTGGATATAATCTGTAGCTACACCATTGATTTTAAAATTATCAATCGTCATGTCTTTATATACGTCACTTCCTAAACAGCAAATCATATATACTTCAGCTCCTAATAATCCTGCCATTACTGCTTGGTTTGCACCCTTACCACCAAAACCCATTTGATATGAATCTCCAAATACCGTTTCTCCATCATTTGGAATTTTGTCTACGTATGATATTTGATCTATATTGGCGCTTCCTACAACACATATTTTTGGTTTCATAATCTAAAAGTATAAAAAATTATCTCTTTAAAAGCTATTAGGATTTCTACATGGAAATTAATTGGGAATCAAAAGTTCTTTCTTCAGTATTAAAAGTTATTCCAAGACTAAGTTTTTTAGAAATAGATGAAGAAAAAATAAATGAAGTTGCTAAGCAACTAGCTCATGAAGATTTCCTTACTTCATACCAAGGTGACACAAATAATGACCCAAGAGATTATATGAGAAAAATTTTGCTTATTAACACTCTTAATTTTGTATTCACAGATTTCTCTACTTCTGTTAAGTATCAGTACAAAAAACTTTCTGACACGGATGCTATGGTTTATCAAATTGATAAAGCTATTCAAAAAGGAGTGCCATTACTGAATGGTCGCTACATGAGAGATATAAATATAGATGAATTTAGAAAATTGTTTACTGGAAATATTGAAATGCCTATGTTGAAAGAAAAAGTAGAGATTCTCAATGAAGTTGGAAACACTCTGGTGTCAAAATATGATGGTGATTGGATAAATTTTATAGAGGCTGGGCCAAAAAAACTTTATGCTAATGGAGAAGGCTTAGTCGAAAGATTAATTACAGATTTTCAAAGATTTGACGACTTCTCAATGTACGAAAACGAAAAAATTTATTTCTTAAAACTTGCTCAATTAGCTTTTTGGGGAATTCACAGAGAGCTCTCTAATACATATTTTTATATAGAAGATATGGAAAATATGACAGCTTTTGCAGATTACATTATCCCTGTAGCATTACAGACTTTTGGAATCACAAAATACACTTCAGAATTAGAAAAGAAGATAACTGACGGAGTGTTGTTAGAAAGAGATTCTAAAGAAGAAATTGAAATAAGAGCAGCTACAATCTATGCAACTGCAAAGATGACAGAATCAATAAATGAATTAATAAACAGAAAAGAGAAAATTATTATTCCACAGTTAGACTTTAAACTTTGGACAGAATTTCACGCCGAAAACACACCTCATCACCTTACGAAGACAATAATGTACTAACTTTCACCCCAAGTTTCTTCCAGGTAACCCTTGCGTCCACTAGCTTTAGCATACATTTGATATCTCATGCTTTGCTTTTTATAAAAGTCTTGATGATATTCTTCCGCTATGTAAAACTCTGGCGCTATAGAAATTGCCGTTACAATTGGTTTATTAAACTTTCCTGAGTTTTCTAATTCAAGTCTAGATTTTTCTGCAAGTTCTTTTTGGTTGTCCCCAACTGTAAAAATTTCTGTTCTGTATTGTGATCCGACATCAGCAAATTGATAATTTAGTGCAGTTGGATCAATATTTCTCCAAAAAACTTCAAGCAATTCTTCGTATGAAATAACATTTGGATCAAACAATATTTCTACAACCTCTGCATGGCCGGTAGTACCAGTTGTAACTTCTTCATAAGTTGGATTTTTTACTGACCCACCCATATATCCAGAAGTTGCTTCAATGACACCTTCTAAAGCTTCAAATGGAGGCTCCATGCACCAAAAACATCCACCAGCAAAATATGCTTTTTCGTAGTTATTGTTCATAATCTTCACACTTTCTATTGACGAACATGAAACAAATAAAAGTAAAACCAAGACTTTTAATGTTTTCATATATAAATAATAAACGATAGGTTATATATCAATAACCTATCGTTTACATCAGCCTAGTTACTTACTCTACAGAATAGTTACCTATTGCATCTCCGACACCAATCATAAATAGCGGATAAAGAATTACTCCACCCAATATAAATAAAGGCGCAAAAACAGCTGCTGGAACGAGTCCAAATAGAGTTAACACTTGTACAGGCATAATTATTGCTGCAAATATATTTCCAATCAATTGAGTTCTACTGCTTAATTGATTACCTCTTCTCTTATCAGTTCTTACAAGCAAAAATATATACATTCCATAAAGGAAAAATATTGTATTTGTTATTGAGCCTGAAATTTCTGAGATAGTATCAGCATTTAAAATTGAATCAAAAACACTGTTGTTATTAAATACAGCTCCAAGTGCTAAAAGCATCTGGACAGTTACTGCAACAAATAAAATATTGTGCATATGATTCAAGTCAAACGTTTGTTTTACATCAAAAACTACCCATACTCCTAAAAGAACACCTGTAGTTAAAAATGCAATTATAAAGTTTAAAAGAGAAGTCACTGTTCCCCATGTTGGGTCGAATCCAACTGTATCAGGACCAATAACTACCGCAATGATCACAAAATTGCTCAACACTGCCACTGCAATGACTCGTGTCAGCATTTTGAGATTTACTATTTCGTCTTTAAATGTTTCCATTAATTCCTTTCTGCTCATATATTAAGAAAAAAATCTATGCGAATCTTAAAAATATGTAAATAATTTGTTAACAAAAAACACTTTTTTTAACTCCGATTTAGCTTTAAAATGGAATTAATCCTTCGACTTTTATAGCGGAGAGAGGAAATGAAAAAAACAGTACCTTATATAGTTAATTTAAAATCACAACGTGTTGTGTCTATGATGACAGCATATGATTATCCATCAGCAAAAGCAGTCTCTGAAGCTGAAATAGATATCATCTTAGTTGGAGATTCTTTAGCCCAGGTTGTTTTAGGACATGATGATACCTTATCTGTAACAGTAGACGAGATGTTACATCATGTTAAAGCTGTAACAAATGCAAAGCCAACGCCACTTGTTGTTGCTGATATGCCATATATGTCGTACCACGTAAGCATTGAAGAAGCTATTAAAAATGCTGGAAGATTCATACAAGAAGGAAAGGCAGATGCTGTAAAAGTTGAGGGTGGCTTAAAAAGAAAAGAAGTTGTTTCCGCATTAATTGATGCCGAAATACCTGTAATGGGACATCTCGGTCTTACTCCACAATCTAAAAATTTAATGGGTGGTTATAAAATCCAAGGTAAAACACTATCACTTGCCAAAAAGTTGCTTGAAGACGCTCTTTTGTTACAAGAGCTTGGTTGTTTTTCAATAGTGCTCGAGGGAGTTCCGTCTATTGTTGCACAATCTATTTCTGAAAATTTAAAAATTCCAACAATTGGAATAGGAGCGGGTAAGCACACTGATGGTCAAGTTTTAGTTATTAATGATTTAATTGGTATGAAATCAAAAGAATATATAGACGCAAAATTCGTAAAGAGATATGACGAACAGTATATTTCGACAGTCAAAGCGCTAAAAAATTTCAAAACAGATATTGAAAATCATGTTTTTCCATCCGATGAACACTCATATGATATGGGATCTGATATTCAAGATTCTTTAAAAGAGTGGAAAAAAGAAATTAAAAAAATTCTGTCATAGCCTATATTTAGTATTAAATTAAATGGTACCTGCTTCAAAAGAAGCCACGTATAAGTGTCCATAGGAGAAATATGAATAAATATGACTTAGTCTCAATTGTGAGACCAACAGCAGACGACACAGTCGTCGAATCAATACACAAATCCATTACAGACGTAATTGCTAGTGGTGGGGGAAGTGTTTCAGAACAAGGTGTATGGCAAAAGAGAAAACTTGCTTACGAGATAGATACTTTTAAAGAAGGAATCTACACCATTACAACTTTTGAAAGCCCTTCAGAAGTTCCTGCAGAACTCGATAGAGTGCTAAAAATATCTGATGATGTCATTAGACACAAAGTCTTAAAGATGGAAAGCTAGAGGTAGATAAAAATGGTAGACAATACAGTAACAATAGTTGGAAACTTAACTGCTGATCCGGAAATCAGAGTGACTGATGGTGGTGCAACATTGGCGGAAATAAGAATTGCACAAAATAAAAATAAAAGAACTGCGGATGGATCATGGGAACCAGGAGATCCAATGTATTTTCAAGGAACTGTTTGGAACGATATGGCAGAAAATGCTGCAGCTTCCCTTCAAAAAGGCATGAGAGTCATTGTTGTAGGAAAGTTGAACTACAGATCTTGGGAAACACAAGATGGACAAAACAGATCAGTAGTAGACATTTCCATTGATGAAATTGCACCAAGCTTGAGATGGGCTAAAGCAAGTGTCGAAAGAGCTTCAGGTGGAATGCCTTCTAGTCAAGAGCCTGTAGCTAGAGAAAATTACGAAGAAGACGAAGCACCGTTTTAAGGAGATTTGAAAATGGCAAATACAAAAAGAAATACTGGTAGAAGGTCTTCAAAATATGAAGCTCCAAAACCAAGAAGAATTACAAAAAAACAGATTGAAAATGCAACATACAAAGATGTAAAACTTTTAGAAAAGTTTATTTCTGATCGAGGAAAAATCAGATCAAGCTTAATTACAGGTATTACTAAGCAAGAACAAGCAAAGGTAGCTAGATTAATAAAAGTTGCAAGAGAACTAGCACTATTACCTTATGTAACAACAAGTTCATACAAGCAAAGTTACAACAGAAGATGAAGTTAATTCTTAACTCAGATGTTCAATCATTAGGCCGAAAAGGCGATGTTGTTGATGTTGCAAAAGGATATGCAAGAAATTATCTCTTGCCTAAAAAATTAGCAATAGTTGCAACAGCTAATAATTTAGAGTTTGCCCAAAAGCTCCAAGAGAAAAGACAAGAGCAAGCTCAAATAAATTCTGAACTTGCAGATTCAATTAAGACAGCACTTGCTGATGCACATATTGTAATTTCCCAAACATCTACTGATGAAGGAACTTTATATGCTGCTATTAATAATGAGCAGATCACTGAAGCTGTTGAAACATTTTCAGGATTTAAGCTTGAAGAAGACCAAATTAATGTTGAAAACCAGGTCAAAGAAATTGGTCTACACACAGTAAAAGTAGTTTTAGGTCCTGATACAAGTTTCGATATTACATTAGAGATAGTTCCAGATACAAAATAATGGTCGGTCCAGAGGCACTTTCATCTAGAGGCAACCAATCTTTAGGTAAAGTTCCTCCACATAGTTTAGAAGCAGAAGAGGCCCTTTTAGGTAGCGCACTGCTCTCAAGAGATGCTGTAACAAGGCTCATGGAAGAAGTAAAGCCAGCAGATTTTTACAGTCCTTCTAATCAGAGTGTTTATGAAGCAATGAAAGGCTTGTTTGATACAGGTAATCCTATTGACACCGTGACTGTTTCCGAACTTATTTTTAAAGACACAAAAAACTCATCTGTAAATGCTTCTTATATCGCAAGACTAGTTGAGAATGTTCCTAGTTCTGCTAATTTCGAAAGGTACATAGAGATAGTTCTAGAACACTCTCACAGAAGAAAACTTTTAAAAGCTAGCGGAAGAATTGAGCTATTAGCCATGGCTATGGATAAAGAAATTCATAGTGTTTTGGATGAAGCAGAACAAACAATATTTACAGCTTCTGATGATGCAATTGGTGACGGATTGGTTGGTGTAAATGATGTACTTGAATCTGCGATAGAAAGAATTGAAGAAATTGAAAATAGAGGAACTGGGCTATCAGGACTTCCAACTTATTTTTCAGATTTAGATTATTATCTTTCTGGCTTACAAGAGGGAAACTTAGCTGTTCTTGCATCAAGGCCAAGCATGGGTAAATCTTCATTAGCTTTAAATATTGCAACCAATGTAGCAAAAGAGGGAAAGATAGCAGCATTTTTCTCGCTTGAAATGACAAAAGAAGAATTGGTTCAAAGAGTTTTATTTTCTGAAGCAAAAGTTACTTCTGGAGACGCAAGAAAAGGTCAACTAGGACCTGAAAAATGGTCAAGAGTTGTAGAGGCTGCATCAAAAGTTAATAGCCTTCCACTGTATTTTGATGATGCTCCTGTGATTACCGTTACAGATATACGAGCAAAATCAAGAAGACTAAAGTCTTCCAAGGGTCTAGATCTAATACTTGTTGACTACCTGCAACTAATGCAAAGTTCATCTGGTGATAACAGACAGCAAGAAATTGCTGAAATAAGTAGAAACTTAAAAAACTTAGCAAGAGAACTCAAAGTTCCAATATTTGCACTTTCGCAGTTAAACAGAGCTGCCGAGGCTAGAGAAGATAAAAGACCTCGTTTAGGTGACTTAAGGGAGTCTGGGGCAATTGAGCAGGATGCAGATATAGTCATGATGCTTTATAGAGACGATTATTACAATCCAGGCACTGAAACACCGGGTGTTGCAGAAGTTAATATTGTCAAAAACAGATCTGGACAAACTGGAAAAGTCGATCTTTTCTTTAGTAAAGAATTTACACAATTTAGTAATTACTCTAAACAAGACCAACAATAAGTTTGAATAAAAAACTTAGGGCCTATCTCCTCATTAGCTTATTAGCAATTTGCTGGGGATCTATTCCCTTAATCATTAGAACGTCTGATGTTAGCTCTATGTCATTGGTAGGTATAAGAACTTTTCTTGGGACTATGTTCCTTTTAATTTTTGTTCTTAAGAAAAGACAGATTACAAAAGACTTACTTTACTCTGGAATTTTTCTAGGCCCTTTACTAGCCATACATTGGTCAACAATGTTTAAATCTATAGAGTTGAATACAGTAGCAGTAGGAATTGGACTAGTTTTTTCATATCCAATATTTATTTTGATAATTGAATTGTTCCGTGGAAAAAATATCAAACTACTTCAAATAGCACTTATCTTTATTGGTTTTTTTGGCTTATATCTTCTTCTAGATTTTTCTACAATCTCATCAGCTTTAGGTGTAGTTTATGGACTAGTTAGTGCAATTTCTTTGGCAATCTTAATAATTTATGGATCTTCAAAGTCAGTCCAATTTGGAGGACTTAATGTTGCATTTGTCCAAGTATTTTTTGCAGCAATAATTCTATCTCCATTTACCTATGAAGGATTTTCTTGGATGCTAGACAATTTATTGGTTAGCGTGTTCCTTGGATTTTTTCTAACAGGGGTTGGGTTAACGACTTATTGGTATGTAATTAAATTTATACCACCTGTATCTATTGGAACAATAACTTATCTTGAACCCGTAACAGGAGTAATTATTGGAGCAATGATTTTAAATGAATCATTAAGAGTATCTCAGTATGTGGGATTTGCTATTGTGTTACTTATTGGAATTGTCCAAGTTATTTTTGATACTAAGAATCAAGTTCAATCTTCAGAAAATTAGAATTTTCTAAAAATAAACTGAGTTCAAATTGTAGACCAGAATCTTTTAAATAGGTTTTTAAATATTCAGACTGAACAAAAATTGGAAAAGAAATTTTTCTAAAGTTTTCACGACTTAAATGAGCTATGATTTTATCGCTGTCCAATTCTTTTAATGCGCTAGACACTTTTTCAAAATTTATTACAACTTCATTATCTTTGAGAAGTTTTATCACTTTTGAGGAAAGAGGGTTATTGCCTTTAATTTCATTGATTGAAATCAGTGAGTAATCTGCTTTGAGGTTATCTATATTTTCTTGGGTTAATTGCAAAAAGGTTTTATTTTTTTTAATAGACAATTTGTTGTCTTCAAGTAATAAAAAATTATATTCCATATTTTGAACATTAATTAATTATTAAAATTACAACTATTGCAATAATTAATTAATTAACTAACTTTATTCTATGAGAGTTTTACAAGGTACTGGAGTATCGCCTGGAGTTAATGCTGGAAAGCCAATAAATATAGAACGAACGCTGGATTTTTCTATTGCTGCAACTATCTCACTTGATGAAGGAATAAAAGAATTAACTGCAAAATATAAAAGTATTATTGAGAAATATAATTCATCATCGCGAGAAATAGAAGCAGAAGTTCTAGAAGCATATATTTTAATTCTTAATGATCCTGAATTAACAAATAGTTTATCTGAATTAAATGAAGAAAACTTAGAGCAAATTTATGACGTATTTTTGGAACAATCTGAAGTATTTAAACAAATGGATGATGAGTATTTTCAACAAAGATCTGAGGATATTGAAGCAATCGGGAAAGAATTAATATTTACCCTACAAAATATATCTATAGAGTTTGATGCAGATGTTCCTCAAATCATCTTTGCAAATGAGCTAACACCAAATGAAACATCATCGATGAATCTAAACCTTGTTAAAGGTTTTGTTGTAAAAGAAGGAGGTCCAACCTCTCATGCTGTAATTGTGGCAAAAAATTACGGCATTCCATGTATTTTAGGGATTAGTATTTCTGACTTTGATATCGACAATGCTGTAGAAGTTATTATCAATGGTTCAACTGGGGAATTAACAATTAATCCTGATGAAAGCTCATTAAAAATTGTTGAGGAGTATAAATCAACAACAACCAAACAGCTTGAAAGTTATACAGAAGAAAACTTGAATAAATTAGGCGTTGAACTTAGAGCAAACATTGGCTCAACGGACGAAATTAAAAGTTTTAAAGACTCATTAATTAAATCAGTTGGTTTGTTTCGTTCGGAATTTCTTTACATAGAAGAATCAACAGAACCTGAATTAGATAGCTTAATTTATTCAAACAACCTACTTAATGAAAAGTTTGAGGAAACTATTGTTTATAGAACATTAGATATTGGTGGTGACAAACAAGTTGATTACTTAAACCTGCCTCAAGAAGAGAATCCATTTTTAGGCGTTAGAGGTATTAGGCTTACTTTAGAAAACAGACAACTTTTTGAAACTCAAATCAGTTCAATTTTGGATTCGAATATTAATGGAAAAGTAAAAATAATGTTTCCAATGGTTGCAACTCTTGAAGACTTTCAAGAAGCAAAAGAAGTGGTGGTTTCTGTAGCAGACAAACTAGGAGCTGAAATTCCCAAAATAGGGATTATGGTAGAAACACCGTCAGTTGCTATATCCCCAGAAATTTATATCGATGAGGTGGATTTTTTCTCAATTGGAACTAATGATCTACTCCAGTATTCATTTGCAGCTGATAGAGGTATTACATCTTTAAACAAATATCATGATGTACTAAACCCTTCTTTTTTAAAGCTATTACACAACATAATCAATACTGCCAACCAAAATGATATTGAAGTATCAGTCTGTGGTGATATGGCCTCTGATACAGAAGGAGCTTATATGCTTTATCTTTTGGGGTTGAGAATATTTAGCCTAGCTCCATCACAAGCTCCAGCAATAGTTTTATCTCTGCTCAAAGCTAAAGAAGCTTTGAAAAATATAAATATAGAAGAAATACTATCTCAAAAAAATTCACAAAGTGTAAGAAAGTTCATAATATAGTTTTATATTGAAAATTTATGGCGTAATACTTGCAGCAGGAGACAGCACTCGTTTTGCTGCGGAAGTAAACAAACTTTTTTATAAAGTAAATGGCAAAGAACTTATTTTATATCCTGTCGAAACTTTTTTAGACAATAATGAAATTGATGAAGTATTGATAGTTTCTTCTAAGTTAAATAAGTCAGCATTAGAAAAACTTTTCACTGAACATCAAAGTGTTTCAATTATACTCGGTGGAGATTCGAGACAAGAAAGCGAGTATTGTGCAATTCAATACTTACAAGATAAAGCTACAGATAATTGTTTAATTGCAATACATGATGCTGCTCGCTCTTTTATGTCTTCTGAACTTTTAACAAGTTTGGTTAATACTGCGAAAGAACATGGATCTGCTGCACCTTATTTAGATAACAGTCAATTTTATGATATAGAAAATGATGAAATTGTTACTAATAAAAAAATTGTGGATATTCAGACACCTCAAGTTTACAAATATAAAGAATTGTTTGAGTGTTATTCATATCTTTTAAAAAACAATATTACTGGTATGGTTGACACAACAGAAAGCATGTTCAATTTTAACAAATTTGAAACCCACGTAATTAGAGGTGAAGACAGTAACTTAAAAATTACATATGAAAGTGATCTAGAAAGTATTGAGAAAGCCACTATTTAACATGAACCAACTAGATAAATTTAAAAATTTCATAGAAGATCGAAATGAAAATGTAAAAGTAGGACTTGTTGGTGCAGGTCAAATGGGACAAGGGATTGTAGCCCAGGTATCAAAAATGTACGGAGTAGACCTTGTATGTATTATTGATAGAAATCAAAAACAACTTGATAACGCTTCTGATAGGTATAAAAAACACAAAGAAAACAAGATTCTGTGTTCTGACAGCATTGCAGCTCTAGACAATGTTGATCTGGATATTGTAATTGAAGCAACAGGAACACCTGCCGCTGGGGCTCTTGTTGCAAAGAATGTTTTAAATCGAGGTATTAATTTAATTTTATTAAACGTAGAAACTGAGGCAACTATTGGCTTAGCTTTAAGAAAAGAAGCAGAAAAAAATAATGCAATAGTTACAGTTGCTGATGGTGATGAACCTGTAGCTGCTCTCGATCTCTATAACTTTGCTAAAGAATTGTCTTTTGACGTTATATCAATTGGAAAAGGTAAAAATAACCCATTCAATACATTTGCTATTCCGAGCTCATTAACAAAAGAAGCATCTTTAAAACAAATGAACCCAAAAATGTTAACCAGTTTTGTTGACGGAACTAAAACAATGGTTGAGATGACTGCGCTCGCTAATTTTCTGGATTTCAATATCGATATTGATGGGATGCATGGCATAGAGGCAACGTATGAAAATATAAATCAGTATTACATCCCAAAAAAAGATGGAGGCTTACTAGACGAATCACAAGTCGTTGATTTCGCTTTCGGAATTGCGCCAGGTGTTTTTGCTGTAATCTATTCCGAGGATGATTATGTAAATTATGAAATGGAGTATCTAAAAATGGGGAAAGGTCCCTATTGGACTCTAGCCAGACCTTATCATTTAACAAGTCTTGAAATACCAAGGACAATAAGACATATTATGTTGGAAAAGTATTCCAAGTTGAGTGCACAAAGTTGGAATGTTGAAGTTGTTGCTTATGCCAAACAAGATATTGAACCAGGGACAAATCTTGGTTCAATTGGTGGAGATTATATATATGGTAAAGCACTGAAGACATCATCATCAAATGGCCTTCTCCCAATCGGAATTGCAGAAGACAATGTTGTCACTAAAGCTATAGCTAAAGGAAACCCGATAGCAATTGGTGAAGTGCATGCACAAGATAATGAACTATGTGAATATTGGGACTATCAAAATCAAATATTAGATAGTGATTAATTTCACAAAGAGTTATTATGAGTTTTGATACAGATGAAAAATAATAAACAGAGAATTGGAGCTCAAAAACTCGATTTCGAGTTAGTTGACCTCTACAAATCAAAAAGTAATAAGTCTGCTACTTTAGCACTACATTTTGATACGGAAGAAACTAATCAATTTTGTGATTTCACTGAAGCTGTTTTAGAAATTGTTGCTAAAAGTGGTATTAAACATGGCTCTGTAACACTTTTCACACCTCACACAACAACAGCAGTTGTCATTAATGAATCCGAAACTGGATACATCAATGACTTTAAGAAAAAGATTGAAGAACTTGTACCATCTGATTCTTACTATGAGCATGATGATTGGGATTTAAGAACAGAAAATATGCAAGAGGATGAAAATGTTAATGGTAGGTCACATGTAAGAGGTACAATAATTGGATCTACTGGTGTTACTTTACCAATAATTAATTCTGAATTAATTATTGGAAGATGGCAAAGACTTTTCTTTGTAGAGTTAGATTGTGCCCGCTCTAGAAGACTTTTTGTTCAGACTCAAGATTTAAATTAACCTTTAACTTCTAAGAAGTAATCAGGCTCCTCATCTATTTTCCACTTGATATTACATCCCATACTTGGATATTGCGGCGATATAGTTTCATTAGAGTTTAGATAAGCATCTACTGCTTTAGCCAAACTTTCTCCAGTTACGGGTTTATCATTACCAGGCCTGGAGAAATCAAACTGTCCTCTGTAAATAAGTTCTGAATCACTATTAAAGAGGAAGAAATCTGGTGTGCATTGAGCAGTAAAATTCTTAGCAACTGTTTGATCTTCATCAACTACATAAGGAAACTGGTACCCTAACTTATCTGCATACTCTTTCATCTTTTCAATGCTATCTTCTGCATATTTTTCCTGTGAGCTGTCATTTGAGTTAATTCCAATAACACCAATATTTTTTGCTATTAAATCGTTAGTAAAATCAACCAACCCTTCATTTATATGCTTTACAAAAGGACAGTGATTACAGATAAACATCACTAAAAGACCATTATTTTCGGAAAAATCGCTATTTTTATAGTATTTTTCGTCAACTCCTTTTAGGTTAAACTCAGGCAATTTAGTACCTAAAGGCAACATTGTTGATTCTACGTCCATTTTTCCTCACTTTTTATTAAATATTTCACAATTATACAAAGTCTTAGGGATAATGAGACTTAAGTATTGCCAATGGTTACACAAAATGTAAAATTTTCATTAAATTGGCTGAATCCAAGGAGTAATTTTCATATACTTAAGAGTGATTATTTTATAAATTAATCAATATAAAAATCAATCGTTAGGGGGATTGTAAATATGAAAGAATCCATACAACGCGTTGGCGGTGCTATGTCAGGAATGGTTATTCCTAACATCGGCGCATTCATCGCTTGGGGTTTGATTACAGCACTCTATATTGGAACAGGTTGGTTGCCAAATGAAAATTTGGTAAGCATGGTTGATCCAATGATCTTTTACCTACTACCACTTTTGTTAGGTTACACAGGTGGAAAAATGGTACATGGTCACAGAGGTGGTGTAATTGGTGCTATTGTAACAACTGCAGTAATTGCAGCTACAAGCTCACCACAGTTCTTAGGCGCTATGGTCATGGGACCAGCAGCAGCTTGGGTAATGAAGCAAGTAGATAGTAGATTCCAAGATAGTGTACCTGAAGGATTTGAGATGTTATATGACAACTTCTCACTAGGTATTCTTGGCTGGGGTCTTGCTGTCGTAGCTTATAATATTATTAGCCCAGTACTTGAAGCAATTACAAATGCATTAGGAGATGGTGCAGCATGGTTAGTAGACTCAGGTCTAGTTCCACTTGCAGATATTCCTATTGAGGTTGCTAAAGTATTGTTCTTGAATAATGCTGTTAACCAAGGTGTGTTAACACCTCTAGGTGCAGCTGAGTCAGCAGAAGCTGGTCAATCAATTTATTTCTTGTTAGAAACTAACCCAGGTCCTGGACTTGGATTGCTTCTAGCTTATTGGTTTGCTGGAACTGGTATGTGGAAAGAATCCGCACCCGGCTCAATCATTATTCATTTCTTTGGAGGAATCCACGAAATCTATTTCCCATATGTCCTTGGTCATCCAATTATGATCATCGCTATGTGGGCAGGTGGAATTTCAGCTGACCTCTGGTTCGTAGCAACCGGAGCTGGTCTAGTTGGACCTCCTTCACCAGGAAGTATTTTCGCATACATTGCTATGCTTCCAAAAGGTGGGGCGTTCCCAGTATTAGCTGGTGTAGCCATAGCAACAGCAGCATCGGCAGTAGTTGGTGTTCTCTTGCTTAAGGCACGTCCAATCAAAGAAACAGACGCAGGTGTAGATACTGTCATTGAGAGTAATATACCAACTGTCTAACTAAAACTATTAAGTTATAATTGACTTGGGAGGTAATACTCCCAAGTCAATTTTTTTTTGGAGGAATATATGAGCTCAATACGAGGATCAGAAGTAAAAAAGATTTGTCTTGCATGTGAAGCTGGAGCAGGCTCAAGTCTTATGGTTAAAAATGGCCTAATTAAAAAAGCAAAAAAAGCTGGACTGGATGTTGAAATTGTTCATGCACCTGCAACTCAAATACCTGATGATGCAGACATAGTAGTTTGTCATACTGGACTAGCTGGTGCAGCTAGGAATGCATCCCCAGAAGGCTCAGTTTTAATTCAATTTACGATGTTTATGAATGATCCGAACTTAAAAAAACTAATTACAGATCTGTCTGAGGATAATGAGATAACCTCTTCATGAGTCAAAAAAACGTATTGATAAAAGAATCAATACAAACAAAAAAGTCATTTACAGATAATAAAGAGGCAACGGTAGCTGCTGGAAACATACTATTTGAAAATGGCTATGTTGAGCAAGAGTATATAGACTCAATGCTTGAAAAACTTGAGACTCAATCATTTGCAACATACATAGGAAACGGCGTCGCAATACCACATGGTATGGCTGAGGGCTCTAAATATGTTAAGAATACGGGAATTTCAATAATTCAGGTACCAGATGGTGTTGAGTGGAATGAAGAAAGGGCCTATATTGTGGTTGGAATTGCTGCTAATTCAGATGATCATATGAATGTTTTAGCTTCATTAGCAGATGCCATAGAAGACCCAGAAGAAGCAAAAAAACTTTGGAGTGAGACCTCAGTAGACAAGATATTCGATCTTTTATCTGAAAATCTATGAAATTAGCCATTCATTTTGGTGCTGGAAATATAGGAAGAGGTTTTATTGCTCCTGTTCTTCAAGACAATAATTATGAAGTTATATTTGTCGATGTAAACAAACAACTGATTGAACAAATAAATTTACTAAAAGAATATAAAGTTAGCTCTATTAGTTTAAATTCATCAACAGATTTATTAGTAGAGAACATTAGTGGTTTGCTTTTAGAAGATAAAGATGTTCTTTACGATAAAATAGCACAAGCTGACCTGATCACTACATCAGTAGGGCCAAAGTTTGTAAAAGATATTTTTGATTTAGTATCTAATGTAAAAACTGAAAAAACCCAATCATTTATCGCTTTTGAAAATATGTACAGGGCATCAACTACTAATTCAAACAAGAACAGTCTAAGTAAACTTGAATTAATTGATGCTGTGGTTGATAAAATTGTTCCACCACAAAAAACAACTTCATTAGATGTAACAGTTGAAGAATACGGTTCAATAGTATTAGATAGTAACAAAGGTGTAAAACCCTTAAATGAATCAAAAATTGTGTCTTACAAAAATTATGAGCACGAGTTTTACAAAAAGTTATGGCTGCTCAATGGCTTGCATTTAAAATTAGCTTATTTTGGTCTATCAAGAGAAATTAAATACATTCATGAAATTTTGAATGATCAGGAAGGACTAGAGTTTGCAGAGAAATCTATCGATTCACTTTCAAAAGCTTATAGATTATTTTCGAATAGTACTGAAGATTTAGATGATTTTAAACAAACTATATTAAATAGGTTTTCATTACCTGAAATTAAAGATGAGGTGATAAGAATTGCTAGAAACCCAGAGATTAAATTTTCAAAAGACGAGAGATTTGAAAAGCCACTACGACTTTTAATCTCAGCAAATAAGCAGGTAGAGACATTTAAAGAAGTATTAGATATTGTTTTCAAAAATAACTTTGAAGATGTAGATGGATTTACGGAATTTAAAAAGAGTCAACTATCAAATGATAAAAGTTATTTTTATAATGAATTTTGGAAAGTTGATAATTATAGTGAGAAATACATTCAAGCATTAGGAAATTAAATGATAGAAAAAATATTGTCTGTTAAAGATGAAGTGGGATTACATGCTAGACCTGCAAGTTTGTTTGTAAAATTAGCACAAGAATTTGATGGAACAGTTTTAGTTAAATTTAATAAAGTAAATAAAGAAACTGGAGATGAAGAGTTAGTTGAAAAAGACGGGAAGAGCATGATTGGTATTTTAAGTTTGGGTATTGCTAAAGATAAACCATTTACACTTGTTTTGGATGGAAATGATGAAGAGGTTTATATGTCAAAGTTTGAGGATTTGATCGAAAATGAGTGATGAGCTAAAAAACTTACTCTTGCAATCAAACAAAATCACAGATTCAGAAAAGTGGGATGTAGAGTACGATTCTCTTCCTGTTGTAATTGCAGAATCTACTGCAACTTTAGATGGCGCATTATCCAAACTAGATGAAGTTGGTGGATATGGCTATATTGCAACGTGGAGAAAAAATTTATTTGCCTTTAATACGAAATTATTATCAAAACGATGTGGGCTAATTGATGAAAACGGCAATTTGCTAAAAGCCGCAAGGGTTCCTAAAAATTAAGTATTATTTCTAAAATTATAAATTTGTAATCGAATAATTTGAATTGTATACATGGCGACAATCGTCACGCCTATTTTGATAATTTCTCTCATCCACCAAAGATTTTGCGGAATATCCATATTGTTTCCAATAGAACCACCAATTAGTCCACCAACTAAACCCGAAGATATAAGGAGTAAATAATCACGACTACTTGCTCTTTTGAGAAATAATGAAGCAATTAAACCATATACAAGCCAACCACCAAGTAAGGGGACTACTGCGTAAAATACTTCCATGGAATAATGTTAGTTGATTTGCCTAAATTATTTCTTTGCTATTTTTTTTACAATAAAAGATTCTATTCTTCTGTTGTCTAGCTCAGTTACCGTTACTTCTAAACCGTCAATAGTTATTTTTTCACCTTCTGCAGGAAGCTGTTCGGAATGACTTAAAAACAATCCACCAACTGTAGCGATATCTTTATCACTTTCCTCTAAACCAAAAAATTCTTCAAAATCATCAATGTCTGTTTTGCCATCTACTCTCCATTGACCAGGGCCTATTCTCCTAATCCCTAAGAACCTTTGGTCATGCTCATCAGGTAGGTCACCGACAAATTCTGAAAGGACATCTTTAATTGTTATGACACCCTCAATACCACCGTTTTCATCAATAACACAAGCAAAGCTTGCTTTGTTTTCTCTTAAGATATTTAGCGCCGACAAAACCGTGGTGTACTCAGGTAGATATATAACATCTTTTACTAAATTCTCTATCTCTACTGAATCAGAACTTGCTTTCAAGTTAAAAAGGTCTTTTACATATACGATTCCAAATGTGTCATCTAATGATTCAGATTTAGACACCGGCATTCTAGATATTCTCTTTTCATCTACTATTTGTTTTATATCGTTTATTTCAATAGGAAGTGATAAAAACAACACATCGACTCTCGGTGTCATAATCTCTTTAATTGGACGATCTGAAAAATCTAGCAACGAATCAATTATTTCTCTTTCTGCAGGTAATATCTGACCCTCCATTTCACCCAAAGCAGTTAGTGCCTGTATATCAGCTTCAGTAATTTCACCATCACCATCCATATCCCCATCCCGAGATGTTCTGTCAATAGATTTTGTTATCAAGCTTGTGAAGGGAGCAAAGACTCTTGATAAGAAATCTATTATAAAAGCAGTTCTTGATAGAAAACCAATTGGGTTTCTAGAGGCAATAGTTTTTGGGGTTATTTCTCCTGCAACTAATACGAGTAGAGTAATAACTATTGTTGACAATGCAGACCCAGCAGTTTCATCGCCATCTAGAAAATTAACAAATAAAATTGTAGACAAAGAAGCCATTAATATGTTTACAAAGTTATTAGCAACAAGAATTCCGCCAATTGTTTGCTCTAAGTCATCTTTAGCCTTTTTAATTTTATTATTTCTTTTTGAATCAGATAGTTGATGAATTTTTTCCCTAGGAACATAGGTTATTGCAGTTTCTGAGCCTGAAAGCAAAGCAGAGAAAAACAAGCAAATTGCTATAAGTGCGATTATTAGGTTAGTACTCAATATGTATTATTGATTTTAGAATATTATTCGTCTAAGTAAAAAGGTTTTTTAATTTAGTTTTTTCAAGAGGTTTAAGTAAATAGCTATCTGCTCCAACTCGTTTTGCTTGAAAACTATCTGCTTCACGGTCAACTAAAAGCACAATAGTTGAATCAATAACCATTTCGCTTCGTTTTAGCTCTCTTACAATAGAAGGACCGCCGTTATTGTTTACTTGCATATCTACAAAAATATAATCATATGAAATGTTCACATCATTTGGGTCTTCTAAATGAGTAAAATTACACTCAAAATCAATTAATTTTATAAGGGAATCTTTTACCCATGTATTGTCGGTTATTAAGCAAATTTTCACAGTTTTAAAAGGCTACTATCCTATATATTTAAGTATATAAAATGTTAAAACTATTACCCATATTATTTCTGACAGTGATAAATACTGCGAATGTCAATATATTTGAAATTGAGGGTATTTTTTCTAGTGGCCACATTAATGCACTTGAAAGATATGTTGAAGAAAACAGTGAGGGAGAAAATAACCTTTTTGTTGTTCAGTACAATGCTTCAGATGTAAATGTAAATTTAATAGATGAATTACAAATAATTTTAGACAACATCGATACTCCAAAAGCAATTTGGGTAGGACCAAATAAAAGAGAAGTTGATTTAAGTGTTTTACGTAATTTTGATTTTGTAGGTTTGTCTCCTGGAACAATTATTACTAATAATAAAGGCCCAGGTTTATTTGAAACTATTTGCGAAACAAATACTTGTAGCAACAGTGATGTATTAGTTACAGCTGAGGAAGGTATTTATAAGGATTATTTAATTGTTGGTTCTATAGGAGCATTTGTGGAGAATATAGGCAGTGAAGAGACGCCGTCAAGAATCAGACCAATATCTTTAAGTTTTGATTTAAGCTCTAAGGAAATCAATCAAATTAGATTTTTTAAACCTTCACTTTTTGAAAGATTTTATATTGCTATATCAAATCCTGTGTTCACCTATTTATTTTTTGCTCTTGGTTTTGCATTGATAGGTTTAGAACTGTTTGCAATTGGCCCTGGCTTAATGGCATTCAATGGTGCATTATTAATAGCTTTTTCTTCAATGACATTTGATGAATATAATTTAAATTACATCGGTTTATTATTTTTCTTAGCCTCATTTTTGATGTTTATAAAGGTCCTTTCTAGAGGTTTTTTTGGAGCACTTGGCATAGGAGCTTTAATCGTGATGCATGGATCGTCATTAATTATGTTTTCAGATTATCTGCTTCAAATTAACCACTTTCTATTATTTGGCTCCTCTTCAGTAATTGCGTTCTTCTACTTTGTTGCAATACCTACCGTTATCAGGTCTCGATTAACTACTGATACAAGTGCTATGTCATCCTTAGTTAACTCCCATGTCACTTTGTTGGAGTTAATAAACAACAATCAAGCATTAGTTAGACTGAACGGTAAAAAAATTGTTGTAGACCGAGTTGAAAGTAATTCTTATACCATAAAAAATGAGTACAAACTTGTTGAAGAGGACGGAAAACTCTTAATTTAAAGGTTTACTTCGCGAAAAAAATCTTTTTACAGATGAATATCAGCGTTTACTGTTTACATATGCTTCAAATAAAAGTTTCAACTTGGCAGTACGATGCTCTCTGCAGGCAACACAGCAGCAACTTATTCTTCCCTCCTGCTACCTTTGAAAAAAAAGAAGATCGTGAAAAAAGAGAGGCAAAGGCAAAAGCTGTCTGCAGCGGATGTCCTGTTAAATATGAGTGTCTTGAGGAAGCAAATGAGATTTCCGAACCTTTTGGTGTTTGGGGAGGACTCAATGAAGTAGAGCGAAAAAGAGAGTCTATTTACACTTAATTTATTTTCTCTCTCAAACCACTACTGTCTATTTTCCTTGTTATAAACTCTTTATCCAGAAATTCTAGAAATGGAATGGCATATTTTCTAGAGAGAGAAGTTTTTTCTTTAAACTCTGTTACTGAAAAATTTTCTGGAAGATCACCGATAATCTTAATTAAATAATTTTTTTGATCTTCTGATATAACTATATTTTTTGAAACTCTATACAAATAACCCTTCATAAATAAAGATTTAACTGCATCTGTATCATACTTACTTAAGTCAATTGCACTAACATTTAATGCATTACCTAATAGAGATTTAATTTCTGCAAGAAGTTGAGTATCTATATTTAACACCTTATCTTCCATAATTAGATCATTCTGAATTTTTATGGATTCAAATTTTGTGACAAGCTTATGTAACTCTTTATCCTCTATATATAAGTTTTTATAAAAATAACTACTAACCCCATATTTATTAATTTTTAGAATATTTAATTTAATATTTTCTTCTAAAGTTTTTAATGAACTTTTTTTTATGAAGAAATTTTCGATACTTTCAAAATCTTCTTTAGTACTATCCAAGAAGTATTCAGGAATTAAAGTGAAAATATCTTTTGAACTTATATTACCTGCCATACGAAAATCTCTTAATAATGTTTTTACTAAATAACTATTATCTGTTGAGTACACAACTCTTCCCCCGCTAAAAATATTTTTAGATAAATTGTGAACTAAAACTTTTTGAAAATTTAGGATAGGAAGGCTTTCTTCTAATTGCACAAGCAAGAATGTTTTGTTGTCAATTTTAATGGTATTAAATTTCTTAATTATCTGAGTATGAGTACCAACATAAATTCTTAAAGTTCCTTTTTCTATAAATAAATCTGTATCAGTGTTTGGTTTAATAAGCATGAAAGTTATTTTTTTCAATAATTGATTAGTTAACAAACTTCCTTTTTTTGGATCATTTTTATTATTTTTTAAAGATATAGCAATTCTTGAAGACGAGGAAATTAAAGTAGTCAATTTTTGACCCACTGACTCCACTTCTCTTATATCTAACTGAGTTTGTTGACCATCTACAAATACTTTGTCAAAACTCATATTTTTACTTGCAGTCCCAGTAATTACTTTTCCAATTCCGTCAATAGAAAAAACTCTATCAACCCACAAAGAAGGTGGTTTTACATCTACCTTGGATTTGCTAAAAAATTCATAAATACTTTTTTGCACTATTTTTTTGTCACTATTTATTGAACTAAACTCAATCAACGCATAATTTATATCTTTAAAGTCGGTTAATTTATTTATTAGTTCATTTTCACCAAACACAATTTCTTTTTTATCTGTTTTTGTAAGGAAAAAGAAAAGATTATTGATGCCTAGATTTAGAAGTGATAAAAAATGTTCTTCTGATTGTTGAGACCAACCCTGAGTTGAGTCAATACAAAACAAAACTCCATCAACATTGGAAAAACCACTGACTGTATTTTTAAAGTAATCTGCATGACCCGGTACATCAACAATTGAAAATTTTTTATCCTCATACTCAAAGTATGTGTAGCCAAGGTTTATGGTTAGACCTCTTTGCTTTTCCTCTTTTAAGCGGTCAGTTTCTTGTCCAGTTAAAAAATTTACTAATGTGGACTTTCCATGATCAACATGACCAGCTGTCGCCAATACGGTCATAAGGAATTAAGAAATTTAGCAATTTCATCATCTTGATTTTCGAATACACTCCTCAAATCAATGTTTATTTTTCCATCAACTACTCTTGGAATAATTGGATATTCATTGCTAATTAGCTTCATTAAAACATTTTCTGATTCATCAACGTCTAGAACCATTACAGGAGAACTTAGGGTTATGTTTGGAAGTGTTCCACCGCCAATTAGACTTTCCCCATTAATAATTTTATGATTTATATTGCTTTTCTTAATAATTTTGCCAAACCTATTTTCTAAATCTGAATACGTATTTTTTAACAGATTCCAAAATGGAATATTTTCTTCATTTTTTTGAATGTATAGTTCTGTAGTTTTTTGAAGTTCATATAAAACTATATCCGAGCATCTATATGTTCTGAATATACTAAATTTTTTTATTGAATTAATCAATTCGTTTTTTCCTGCAATAATTCCAGACTGCACTGAACCAAATAACTTATCTCCAGAGAACATCACAATATCAACACCATCTTTTATTGATTGTTGAACTCTAGGCTCTTTTTCAAATATGGATAAATTGTGTTTTGATAGAAAAGAGTTTTCAATTACTAAACCACTACCCAAGTCGTGAATAAGTAATGTGTCATATTTATTTTTTAAATCAACTAGTTCAGTAACGCCTACTTCTTCAGTAAATCCAGTAATTGAAAAATTACTTCTATGAACTTTTAACACAATAGAGTTAGGATTTTCTTTTAAGGCACCTTCATAATCACTTAAACGAGTTTTATTTGTTGTACCAATCTCGATTAAATTCATTCCAGTTTCAGATATTATATCTGGAAGCCTGTACGAACCTCCTATTTCAATAATTTCACCTCGGGACACTATGACGGTATCTTTGTTATATTTTTTTGCCAAGCACAGTAAGGACAGATAAAGAGAGGAAGCATTATTATTTACAAAAGCTACATTTTCAGCGTTTAATAAAACCTTCATAGATTCTGTTAAGTAATCATTGCGATTACCCCTTGAAGCAGTTGTTAAGTCGTATTCTATATTTGTATACATTCCAGAAAAAGATATATCTACTGGAGATCTACCTAGATTTGTATGAAGTACTGTACCGGTTGCATTTATAATTTCTCTTTGTTTTTTCAGACTTAATCTGTTGATTGATTTTTTGAACTCTTTTTTTGCATCGTCAGGATTTTTAATGGAAGAAAGAATATTTTTTGCGAATTCAATTTTTATATCTCGAGGGAGATTAGAGTTTGTTGATTCAACGAGGTTATTTACTGAAATATTTTCCATTACTGAGCAAGCTCTTCAAAAACTTTAGCTAAACGCCCAGTACAGGTTTCATCAACTAATGGAGGAAGCTTCTCAGCTATTACAGAAATGAGTTTTTCAATTTCAGTTTTAGTTGGGGTGTTTTTTTCTTGGAGTATTAAAGGTGTCCCATCATCTGCAATATCATTTGTGTCTTCACTTATAGGAATTTTGCCCAGCATTGGAAGAGCGAACTGTTCTGCTAGTGCATCACCTCCTCCTTGGCCAAATATATTAAATTTATCACCAGTGTTTGTTTCAAAGTATGACATGTTTTCAATTACACCTAAAAGAGGAATAAAACTTCTTTTTGCCATATCAGCAACTCTTGTTGCAACTTTTTGTGCCATTAGTTGAGGGGTAGTAACAACAACAAGTTCAGCCTGAGGTAGCAATCTACTTAATGCCATTTGAATATCACCAGTACCAGGTGGAAGGTCAATTATTAAGTAATCAAGTTCTCCCCACTCAACATTTGTCAGAAACTGTTCTAAAGCTTTACTCAACATTAACCCACGCCACATAAGCGCAGTATCTTCGTCACTAGTTATTAGTCCTGTTGAAATTACTTTTAAGTTGTCATACTCAAATGGAATCATTAGCTTCTCTTCATTTGCTTCGATTCTTCCCTTAATTCCAAGAAGTCGAGGAATTGAAAATCCCCAAATATCAGCGTCTAGAAGTCCTGTTTTAAATCCTTTTTTTGATAATCCAAGTGCGATATTTGTTGATAAAGTAGATTTTCCAACCCCGCCTTTACCGCTACCTATAGCAATTACTCTTGTTCTTGGGTCAATCTTTGTTGGTTGAGCATTTTCTCTTGCTTTTTTTCTTGCCTTTTCCATAACGGTAGTTCTGTCTTTTTGATCCATAGCAACAACATTGATTTCAACTGTTTCAACATTTTCAAGTAAAGTTAGTTTTCGAGTGATTTCTTTTTCAATTTGGCTTCTCATTGGACAATCTGCAATGGTTAGCGCAAGGTCTATTTTGACTGTTGATTCTTCATGATCAACTTTTTTCACCATCCCAAGCTCAACAATATTAGCTCCTAACTCAGGATCAAACACTGTAGATAAGTGTTTAAGTAATATATCACTCTGTGTCATACAAATATTCTAAGTACATTTGTGAAAGATGTAATTATTAATTTATTGAATATCTAGTTTCTTGTTATAATCAAATTATGGATATACAAATAAAATCTTCAAGAGCAGTACTCGCAACAGATAGTGCTGTAAAAAAACTTATTGAACTTAAATCAGAGGAAACAGCAGAAGAAAGCTTTCTCAGAATGGGAGTAAAACCAGGAGGTTGCTCTGGCTATTCATATGAAATGTTTTTTGATACAGATAAATTTGATGGTGATGTTATAGAAGAGTATGAAGGAGTCAACATTGTTGTTGATGGTCAAAGCTTAGAACATATTAAAGGAGCGACTCTAGATTACAAAGAGGGGTTAATGGAAACAGGTTTCTCCATTGAAAATCCAAACGTATCTAGAACATGCGGCTGCGGTAATAGCTTTAGTTAAATTTATATCCGACTGAGTGTACTGTTTTAATCCAATTATTTCTTTGATCACCGAGCTTCGCTCTCAGTCTTCTTACATGAACATCGACTGTTCTAGCTCCACCGAAATAATCGTAACCCCAAACTTTTTCTAGAAGCTGCTCTCTAGACCAAACATTTTCTTGGTTTAAAACAAAAAACTTTAACAATTCATATTCCATGAATGTTAGATCTAGCAGTACATCACCAGCTCTTGCTTCATATGTTTTTAAATTAATATTAAGGTCTTTGAACTCAAGTATTTCTGAGTCACTGTCACCAACTAGTGCATGAACCCTTGCACCGACCTCTGGTAATTTACTAGAACTTGAAATTAATTCAATTTGAGGGTTTTGAATTAGGTCAACTGATTGTTCGAAATCTACTTCATTAACAATAATTAAAGTAGGAAAAGGTTTAGTGGAGGATTCTAAATCTGACAAATTTTTCTTAGTTTCACCATATTTCGATAGCGATGTTACAACTAAATGTATTTGGTTTGGGGTTTGTATATTCTTTATGACTAGTTTTTTAACACCAGAAGACTTTAATAAATCTTCAAAGTTTTTATGTTCTTTATCTATGTTTATATATGTATCTATCATCTCGAAACAATTATTTAATAATTCTGTAACAACATTGCTTGAAATAT
>Ga0181603_10000527_pt1 | contig 32808 bp, 20 predicted proteins | sample 041ome_13_FD_148633 | JGI IMG/M metagenome (GOLD analysis project Ga0181603, IMG submission 148633) | Coastal salt marsh microbial communities from the Groves Creek Marsh, Skidaway Island, Georgia - 041409US metaG (spades assembly) | ecosystem: Environmental > Aquatic > Marine > Intertidal zone...
CGCCTGTGTTCTTGACATCGGCTTGCAGGGTGATGGTGTCGCCTCGCATGTAGGACGAGGTCCCTTGGGAATTGCTCACCTGGAGACCGGAGACCCCGATGTCCATCTTGGGACCCATGGTGGAGTCAATAGCGTGGTAGACGTGCGGTGAAGAGCCACCCACGGAGACTTGGTTCCCGCTCATGAGAGCAGCGACAACAACGGCCTTGTTTAGGCCGCCGGGGACAACGGAGGTGGGCACCGACGTCCAGTATTGGCTGGTTTCGGTAGAGGAGACCGTCACGCTGTGGAAGGCTGAACCCGACCCACCGCTCTTGGATTTGTACGTGTCACCGGCGGTGAGCCAAGCCATCCAGCAGTTGTAACCGTGGGGAATGCCAGAGGAGTAGGAGTATCCGGTGCAATCCTTGTCCACAAGGGCGGCGTAGAGCTTCATGTTGGAGGCGGGAGTGCCGGAGCCTGTGTATTTGTAGGAGATGGAGATGTCGTAGTTGTTCCCGTTTTGAGAGACTGCAGCGGACATGCCGTAGTCGTTGACCGTGGAGTGCATGCCACCGCCGCTCGAGAAGAGTTGATCGTAGGTGTCGTAGTTGGCCGAGGCGCCGGATTGACGCTTATCGGTGCGGTCACCAAAATACGCATCCGGTGCGCCACCGGTGGTCCACGCCCAGTTGTATGGGGCGACAGCGCCGGCTCGTGCCGTATCGGTGTCGCCGTAGGACGAGGACATGTAGGTGACGTACACATATTCATCAGGGAAGTTCCCCTTGAGCAGGTGATGGGTATCTGAGCCACCGCCAGTCTTTGAACAGTGGCCGCAGTTGTCCGAAGAGATGTATTGTGCGAACACGACGTGACCGGGACTGGTGGCCGAAGATGCACGTTGCAGCAGGGGCCTGTCATCGAGGGTCTCCGTTGGAGGTTGGTACAATTCGATCATCATGCCGGACATCAAACTCCCGAGGAAAATGGTGACAATTGCGAGGGAGAGCATACGCACTGCGTGTTTCATAGTTCCACCAGTCCTTGGAGGGTATATGAAATACTCGCTCTTGCGACTCAACCGCCAGTCCGGGCTCCGTTGGCTTTGCCTGTGGAGGGGGAAAGAGAACCTTAACACCTCGCCCGGTTTCGGCGGAGCGTGACCGATGCATGGGCTGTTCTGGGCGAAAGCAACGGGAAAACCTACGTCGTGTCCATGGTGGATGAGCCGCAAAAGGTCAAGGGTCTTGGTGTGTTCAATGCGACCGAAGTCCTCCGCAACATCGACATCGGTCAGCATGTGGCGATTGGACAAAAAGAACTGCAGCGGCTCGCCCCACGTGTTCCTGAACTCGCCCGGGGCATGGTGCGAAGAGCACAAACCATCGGTAGCAAAGACGCCGGATTCTTCCTCACTCGACTTGGCCTGGGCCCTGGCGATACCGTTCTTGAAGCCGGCATCGGAAGTGCGGGTTTATCCCTCTACATCGCTCGGGTGCTCGGCGAAAAAGGGGTGCACATCACCGTGGAACCCCGGGAAGAGCACGCCGAGGTTGGGCTTGAAAACCTTGAACGGGCGAAGCAATGTTGGGCAGCGTTCCCGACCCACCACCACCTCACCGGGCTGATCGAAGAAACGGTGGAGGAGATCGAGAAGCTTGTTGAGGCAGTGGACGCCATCGTTTTGGACTTGCCCGACCACCCCCCCGCCATCGCTGCCACGGCCGGCCTCCTCAATTCAGGCGGTCGTCTTGCCTGCTACTGTCCGGTCAGCTCCCAACTGGAACGCGCTTGGGAAGCATGTGAAGAGGCAGGTCTTTCCGTGGAATGGGCCGGCGAATTGATGGAAAGAGAGTGGGGGCGTGCTTCGAAGGGTGGCATGCGACCCGTCAACGGCCCGTTTGGGCACACGGCTTTTTTGCTCGTGGCGCAGCGGCTCTGATCATTCGACAACTCGAATCTTGTTCTCGCACTGCGGGCATGTAAATCGGAACGGAGGCGTGCTGCCTCGTGGAACACCAAGACGAGCATCACAAGTCGGACAGTTCACCTTGCTCTCGCCGTCCAATCGGCATTCGTTATAACCCAAGGCGGGAGCCTCTTCGGCGCCCTCATCCACATCATCTTCTACCTCCTCTTCGAAGTGTTTCTCATTTTCTTCAGCGTCCTGTCGACCTCGCAGCTGTCGCACCGCAAGGACGGCGACGAGCCACCCCAGGCCCATGACACCAAGCGTCACGGGTTGGCTTACCGTGAGCCCCAGAGGGAGGGCAAGACCGTTGGGCGGGAGAGCGGGACCGTCGATGGAGACGCTGAGAGGAAGGGCTTGGTCGGAGGTCGTCACGCCTGCACCGGTCGCTGTTGAACGCACCACAACCTCGGCCGATGCTGTGCGGGCAGTGTTGGAAATGAGCGTCAATTTGAATTCAACCGTCGAGCCAGGTGACAGCGTGAACGAATTTGTGGAGGCTTGGTCGGAAAGTCGGGTCCACTCGAAGAGCAGAAGACCCGTTTCTTCACCAAGAACCTCGAGGGAACCCGAAACCTCAGCGTTGGCCAGGTTTTGGACTTTGAGCACCGTAGAGGAAGAACTGTCAACGCCAAGGGACAACGAGGTCTCCTCAAAGGCCAAGGCGACGAGCGTGTTGCTGGGGAAGTCCGTTTTAACCGTGTAGAATGTGGTGTGCTCAACTGCGATGTTGCTGCGCACCGTGCTGACGGCACGGAACACCAACCCTCGCTGACCCGCTTCGGCATCGTTGGGGACGACGCACGACCACCCAAGCGCCGAGGAAGAGAGTCCAGGTGCAAGGGTGACCGATGCATCAAGGCCGCAATCCGTACCGACCGTGGTGACCGTAAAGGTGTCTTCGCTGGCCCCGGTGTTGGTGAGGACAACCACGCCGTAGACGGTCTCGCCCGGCTTTGCCGATGCTTGTTCAGCAAACACGGTGAGGTTGGCATTTGCCACCACGGACAGAACCGTGATCTCGAGTGAATCGGTGCTGGTTGCATCGCTCGTCGAAGTGACCGTGAAGACGTGTTTCACGCCACCAATCGGCGCCCCTTGACCTACTTCACGTACGCTGATAGCAACGGTTTGTGTGCTCCCGGCACTCAGCTGGAATGTGGTTGGGCTGACCGTAAATTCGTACCATGAACCTTCCGATTCCGTTGACCAATCCACGATGTAAACATCAGATTGCGTACCAAGGTTGGTGACATCCACCATGTATTGGGTGGTTTGGGTTGGCGTCGCAAGCAGCACACTCCCCACTCCATTGGCGATAACATCGCTGCGCTCAACGATGACCAGATCAAATCCAAAGACGGCCGAAACCCCATCGCCGCTGAAGGTCAAGCCCACCTCATGAGACGACGGTGCAGCGCTTGCCGCAGCTTCAACGGCGAGCACCACCACCACCGAGGAGGAGGTGTTGAGGGTCAACGAAGAAGGAGAGACGCTCGCCGTGATGCCAGCAGGAAGGCCCGAGAGCAACGAGGCGAGGCTGAGGTTTGCGGTACCGGTGTTGGTGAGGGTGAGGTTCATCGATGAAACACCGCCGGGGGTCACAAGCAAACGGTCTTCGCCCGGGCCCGTCAGCGCGACCTCGGGCACCTCGAGGAGACGAACTTCTACGGAAACGCCGTTGGTGACGCCTGCGTGAGTTGCGGTGAACGCCTGAGCAAAGGCGCCCGCCGTTCCGGCGTCGCCTTTGGTGTTGACCGACCAGATGCCGGTCTCCCCGGGGGCCACCGTGACGCCCGAGGCGGTCACGAGGACGGTTGTCAAGCCGCTTGCAGGTTCAACATTCAGGTAAAATGTCACTTCATCGCTTCCGTCGTTGTCAACGCGCACCTCATAGGTCGCTCCAGAGGTTGGCTCGAACGAGAGCGAGGTTGCAGGTCCGGAAAGCGAAAAATTGACCCGCTCGTCCACGTTGATGACGAAGACGAGTTGCTCAAGCATTTGCGTGCTGTCGTCGACGGGAACATGAGCGGAGAGGGTCACTTCGCAGGTGTCCGCACTGGAGGCATCGGAAGCCACGTCCACCTGCAAGGCCACGGTAGATTGCATTTCGGGCAGAAGGTCCAGGGTTTGAGCATCTTGCAATGCAGCACTGCACATCTCGCCAACGGGGGTTTCCACCGTCCAATCGATATCGAGGGGGGTGTTCCCGGTGTTGGTCACCTGCACCGAGGTCAGGGTGCTCTGCCCTGGAAGGAAATCAGCATCTTGGTCGAGGAAGGCAAGCGCAACATCAGCGTCGGGGAGGACTTCGATGACAAGGACGGTTGAAGACGTGATGTTCCCATTGGTCGATCCCACGGTCAGCCTGTATCCGTAGAAATCCGGGGCTGCATCAGCGGGTACGGTCACGGAGAGGGTGGCTATTTGGGAGGCCCCTGCAGCAAGGTTCGTCACTTCGTCATCAACCCACTGAAGGTACCAGCCTGACGGCACGGATGCACCCAAGCCAAAAGCGGCGGTCCCGCCAACTTCCCAAGGGTAGTAGGACATGCCTGCGGTTTGATTGAACACGGTGTCGTCGGCTGCCTGTTGGAGTTCGAGTTTGACGCTCGCAGACAGGTTGATGGAATCGTTGCTCCCAACGCATGTTTCGCCCGTCACGGTCGAATGCAACACGCATGCGGCCAAGTACGAGCCCGAAAGGGAGGGGTGACTTCCGTCCGAGGTGTAAAGGTCGTAGAACAGGTTGCCTGAAGCGGTTGGGTCACCGCCTGCAGCGACGACACCGTCATGGACGGTTTTGTAGGCCAACCCAACGGGCGCAATCCAAACGGTGTGGCCGGCAGATGTGATGTTCTCAGCAAACCGAACATAACCTTCCGTGAGGCGTTCCTGCATCGAGGTGAAATTTTGATTGATGTTGGCATATTGATGCCACTGCGCCCCGGATTCTCCGCTTCGCCGGCCCCAGGTCATGAAAAGCACGGCTTCAGCCCCTTCGCCTTCAATGACCTCGCTGAGGTCAATTGAGGCGTTTTTGCTCTCCTGCCAGTAGGAATCGTTGGTGGGCAAGGAGGGCACTTGGCTTTGGTCTTGCAAAACGACGTAGTCCCACGTGTTGTCCCGGAGGGTCGTGTTCCATTGATGGCCGGAGGTGTTGACGTTCTGCCAGTGATCGTCGAGCATCATGCCTCCTCCCGAGAGCGGCGTTACGCTTCCGTTGTAGCCGTCTGCATCGACGATGGACTCGACCAGCGAGGCGAGGTTGTTGCCTGCAGTGTAACTGTTCCCGTACATGAGGAGGTTCATCGGAGGCGACGTTGTGGTGTTGCCGCTGGTGTTTCCGCTGGTGTTCCCGGAGTTGTTGCCGGATTGGTTGGCCCACCAGCCGGAGAGGTCAGGTTCGACTTCAACGTCAAGCAGGAACGTGTCCGTCACGGTCCCGTAGTTGGTGGCCGTGTAGGTGAGGTTGACGCTCGCACCTGCAGCCATTTCGACGAGCGACGAGGAAGCCGCACGCAACGAAGGCTGGTACCACGGTGCCACCGAAACATGCACTTCGTGAGATTCGCTGGCACCGGTGGAAGTGTCCGTAGCGGTCAGGGTGAAGGAACCGCTATCGGCGACCGTGGCGCCTTCGAGCAGACGGACCACGATGGTCGTGTTCTTTGACCAGGTGGGAAAGACGTTGCTCACGACGCTGTCAACGGGGACGATATCCCAAACGCTGCTCAGGCCGCTGGCGTTGAGGGTGATGTTGTAGGAGGTGATGCTCGACCCGTTGTTTTCGATGGTCAAGGTGACGTTGGTGGACTGACCGGGCTCAAGAACGACGTGACGAACATCGCTGGAGAGCAGGATCGATTCCGATGCACCGACCGTCATCGCCATCGGTGCAAGACTCATCAACACCAGAACCGCGACGCATGAAACCGCACGAGACCGCTGGCTGGACATGGATGAACCAAGACGATGCTCTTCAAGAGATTTCGGGCCGTCCGCGGCCGAATGCTCATGCTTGCCCAGCAGTGCTGATGTGGGCATGACCCGAGGAGGGGCGCTGGACCGCATCGCCGCTCCAAGCGAACCCAGCGAATGCTTCATGTCCTTCACCGCTGCCCCCGAAGCATGACCACTTGGGTCCCCACCGCTTACCGAACGCACACCCTTGGCGAACTCCAAGCCAACGGGGCCGATCTGATCGACAGCGAAGTCACCGTCATCGGTTTCATGGAGGCCAATCGAGGCAAAGGCGCCATTTGCTTTGTGGACCTCCGGGACGGTACGGGCAAGACCCAGATTTTTCTCAAAGGCGACACCATCGGCGAAGAAGCCTTGGACACCGTTCAGCGAATGACCCGTGAATCCACCCTGCAATTCACCGGCACCGTGGCCCTCAAGCGTCCACCCAAGGTCAAGGAAGGCGAACCGACCCCTCCCCCCGCCTACGAGGTGCTGGCCACCTCGGTGAACGTCATCGCCCGGGCGGAGGCTCCCTTGCCGTTGGGCGTCACGGACACGGTCAACGCTGAATTGGACACGCGACTTGACAACCGCTTCCTCGACCTGCGGCGTGCGCACGTCAACGCCATGTTCAGGCTGCGCGGGAAGGTGCTTCAATTTGGGCGACAACACCTCATTTCCGAGGGCTTCATCGAAACCCACACACCGAAAATTGTCGCCACCGCCACCGAAGGAGGCGCCGACCTGTTTCCCATGCAATACTTCGACCGCCCTGCCTTCCTCAACCAATCGCCTCAACTGTTCAAGCAGTTGTGCATGAGCGGAGGGTTGGAGCGCGTCTTTGAGATCGGACCTGCATTCCGTGCAGAAAAGAGCGACACCTACCGACACTTGGCCGAGTTCATCTCCTTTGACATCGAGTGCTCATGGGCCAACGACGACGACGTGATGGGCGTGCTCGAGCGCATGCTCCACCACATCTGGAAGTCGGTGGCTGAGGAGGAGGAATCGCAACACCTCATCGCCACCATCAACGCCTTCCGAGCCGAACAGGGCGAGGAATTGGTCGAGGTGATCGTGCCCGAACTCCCCTTCCCCCGCGTGGAATACGACGACGCCATCCGCATCATCAAGGAAAAAGGCGGAAAAATTGAGTGGGGCGACGACATTGATGCGGAAAACTCCGACTTGCTCGCCGAGGACCTCCCCCAATTCTACTTCCTTCCACGCTGGCCCATGTCGCTCAAGCCCTTTTACATCCATCAAATCGAAGGCGAGATTGGAAGCACCGGCGAGCAACTTTCACGAGGCTTTGACCTCAATTTCGGCCGGGATGAAATGACCTCCGGTGGCCAACGAGAGCATCGCATCGACGTACTCGTGGACAACCTCCGAACCATGGACCTCAACCCCGATGAATTCGAGTTTTACGTAGCGGGATTCCGGCACGGCGTACCCCCGCACGCCGGATGGGGACTCGGTGTTGAGCGCATTTTGATGAAGCTCACCGGCGCAAAAAACGTCCGGGAAACGGTGTTGTTCCCCCGCGACCTCCGCCGGTATTGCCCTTGAGCACAAGGCCTTCTCAACCAAAGAGCAGAGCATAACCCACGCCAAAGACCACCACATCGCACATCGCGTGGGTGATGTAAGGAATCCAAATACTCCGATAGCGAACGTAAAGCCAACTGAAAGCAGCTCCGCCGACGAATAACCCGATGCAGGCGAAGAGGATGGCCAACTGGGAGAAACCAAGGAACCACAAGGCAAAGAAGTGATGGAGCACGAAAACGAAAGCCGAGGCAAAGATTGTTGGCCAGCCGGGCCCAAACACCACCTCGCCTTTCTCAACGAGGAACCAACGAAAAACATACTCCTCCAAAACCGAATTTCCAACCGTCCAGAACACCGCAGCGGCGAGGTAGGTGTTGACGTTGGTCAGTCCAAAGGGTTCGAGGGTTGCTCGGAATGTTTGACGGTCAACCCGTGATTCGCCGAAGGAAAACCACGCCAGTAACATGACGATAGAAAAAACAAGGCCAAGACCCGTCGCAGCGGCGTAGCCACCGCTTCGCACCGGAGACCACGTCCATGGTTTCCGATCCACCTTGAGATGCCACCACAACGGCAACCCAAGCATCCAAGCCTTGGACAGAAGCCAAACCAACTGCCCCAACAACCCCTCGCCGGTACCAAACGACGCAAGAATGGAAGCGGTGGGGGCCAGGCCAACAAGGAGAAAAGCCAACCACGCAAAACGACGCACAATGTCACTACGCCTTGGGGTTTGTAAGCCCTTTCCCATGAGGCGGCACAAGCATCATAGCCCAACCTCTCCTGTTTGAATCATGGCCGTTGACCGGATGCAGTGGGGTGCAGAAGCGTGGCAGTTCGCTGACCTCCACATGCCCGATGACCCGTCGCCGTTTCAAAAGGACGAAGGCATCCCATGCATCATGCTCATTCACGGTGGCTTCTGGAAAACGAAGTACACCCTTGAGTTGATGCAACCCATCGCAGAAGACCTCGCTGAAGCGGGTGTCGCCGCCTGGAACATTGAATTCAAGCGATGGGAGGAAGGCGAAGAGGGGGTTTGGATGGACACCCTCTCCGATGTGTTGCGGGCGTGGGGGCACCTGGCGTTGCTCCCGGGCATCGACATGACCCGCTCGATGGTCATGGGGCATTCCGCCGGTGGCCAACTGGCGCTCTTGATGAGTGCGAAAGCCGACCGGCGACCCTGGTTGGCGATTGCTCAAGCGCCCTTGACGGACCTCATCGGGGCCGACCGTGCTCGCCTGTCCGACGATGGTGATGCCGTCCGAAGGTGGATCGGTTGTTCGCCTGAAGAGAACGAAACCCTCTGGCGCCAACTCAATCCGGTGGACCACCCGCCGCAAACCAGCGTCTTGCTCTTCCACGGCGAGCACGATGTCGACGTCCCCCTTGAGCAATCGGAAACCTATGCGAGGGCGATGAAGGCCAAGGGTGCGGACGTTCAGAAGCTTTGGCTGCCCGGTGACCATTACGACATCATCGACGTCGCCTCCGACGATTGGTTGGTTCAACTCAACACCGTGCTCGATTGGTTGTAAGGCCAAGGCCTATGACCTACGGGGCCATCCCGGCACCATGGACCTGCTCGGCAACGACTTCCCCTACGCTTCGTCAGCGCTCAAAGGCAAGCACGCCTTCGTCTGCGGTGCGAGCAAGGGCATCGGTGAGGCAACGGCGAAAATGCTGGCAAAAGCAGGCGCCAACGTCACCGTTTGCGCACGAAACGGAGCGGCCCTCACCGAACTGTGCGCGACGCTTTCCACCCTCGGCGAAGGAACACACCAAGCCTTGATGCTCGATTTGGAAGACACCGAAAGCATCGCACCCGCCTTTGCCTCGGCCACGGAAGTTCTCGGACCGGTTCACGTGCTCATCAACAACGCAGGTGGCCCTCCGGGTGGACCGCTCTTGGGCAACGAGGTCACCGACTTTGAGGCCCCCTTCAAGCGCCATCTTCACGCCGCTCACACCCTCGTGAAGGCCGCGATTCCCGGCATGGATGCCGAAGGATACGGACGCATCGTTCAAATCATTTCGACCTCGGTGAAAGAGCCGATTCCGAACATCGGCCTTTCCAACACGTTGCGAGGAGCCATGGCGTCCTGGGCGAAATCCTTGTCCAACGAATTGCCACCCTGCGTGACGATCAACAACGTCTTGCCGGGCTTTACCGATACCGAACGCTTGGGCAACCTTTCCGCATCGATTCAGGAGCGAACGGGGAAATCCGCAACCGATGTTCGCAAAGGTTGGCTGGACCAAGTCCCCATCGGCCGTCTCATTGACCCGCTCGAAACCGCCAGCGCCATCACTTTCCTGTGCCTGCCAGCCTCTGGCGGTATACGTGGCGTGAGCCTCGCCGTTGACGGCGGCCGACTACGCTCGATTTGAGGTGAACGCATGAACGGTGAAGTTTCGCCCGAACGGGCTCGCCAAATCCTCGAGGTGTTGACCTCCGGTGGATCCATGGACCACATCAACACCTCCCTGGCGCTCCGGTTGATGCCCCTTGCAGAGGACGTCGGCGAAGCCGAGTTGGTTGAACGCCTGCTTGACCACGCAACCTCGGTGGCAACGAACGATGAGGAGCGAGGTTGGGCCCGGTTTGAAGGTTTGAAACGGATGAACGCCAAGGTGGATAGTTTTCTGGCGCTCGCCGAAGAAACCGAGGGCATGGAGGGAGTACAATCGCTCACCGCTGCCGTTCAACACTACGTCGCCCTGGTCCAAATGTCCGAAGGTCACCTCGACGAAGCGAGGGCTACGGCTCAGCGCGCCCTGCGTTTGCGTACGGCAGTCGAAGACTTTCAGGGCATGGCGTACGGGATGGCCTTGTTGATGAGCATCGCAAAACGGCAGCACGACGAGGACACCGCCATCGCCATCGGGACCGAACGGCTTGAATTGCTGACCAAACTCAAGGATGAGGTCGGTCAAATGGAAGCCATCGCTGATTTGGCCCACTGTCAGGCGACCATCGGGGAATTTGGTGCCGCTCAAGACCTGTTCAACCAATCCCTTGAGCGAGCCCAAGACCTCGGCAGCCTTTCGGGTCAACTCGTGGCGCGTTGGGGTCTAGCCGATATCGCTGAAATCCAGCAGGACTACGAAACCGCCATGCTCGTGCTGTCCGATTCGCTACATGAATTCCTGGCCGTTGACATTCCGGCACCTGCGCAGCTTCGCCAGCGGATTCAAGATTTGACCGAACTGAGAAATACGCCCGGCGATGAAGGCTCAGCCTGAAGGGCCATACCCATTATGAGCCATGGCGGCGTGGCGTGAATCGGTGCGTGGTTATGGAGCATGACATCTTCTTCTCCATCTCCCAAACCCCCGATGAAAACGGGGTCATCCCCGATGAAGCCACCATGCTTCGCAACTACTTCCAACAACTTGCATGCGCTGACCAACTCGGGTTCAAAACGGGATGGATCGCCCAAGCGCACCTTTCAACGGAGACGCAAAAGAGCAACCTTCGACCGGTTGTACCGCACTGGAAGGGTGAAGTCGGCCTCTGCACGGATTTTCCACAACTTGCCTTGGAATCGTTTCGTCGCACAACCAACATCGAAATCGGCAGTGCGGTCATCTCGATCCTCGCATCGGGTGGACCGATCGCCCAAGCCGAACGCATCGCCAACGTGCTCAGCCTGCACGGTTTGGAGGAGACCGAACAGCGCCGACTTCACGTCGGTTTTTCCGCCGGTCGCTTTGAGTTCATGGCGCGCCCGTACGGCGTCGTGCCGAGGAACGCCGTTGAAGAAGCGGCTTGGCCCGCCCTTCGGGGGCAAATTTTCATGGAAGCCGCCGAGATTTTCCTTCGTTTGCTGCGCGGCGATGTCATCAATTCCGAAATGATTCGGCCCACCGTGCTCACGAGGGACAACTTCCGAAGCGATGAGGATTGGATGGCCGTGCAAGAGGCAGCGGTGGAGTTTGAGGCCCTCGACCACCGCCCGGACTCGATCGCCATCCCCTCACGATACGTGTTTGAAGACCTGAAAATCGTGCCAAGCCATTTCCGAAGAGAACTGCTCGGCTTGGTTGCAGGAACGCACGACCCGAAGGCCCAGACCTTCGTCAACAGCATTCTTCCCGTCAAGGTGTTCAATCTCTCCATCACGTCGCCCGAAATCATCGACGCCACGCACGAGCGCATGGCCGAAGTGTACCACGCCGACGGCGGTGAATGGAAACGGTCCGACATGCCCCGAACGAGTTTTGTTTTCCTCAACGACGAGCCGAACCTCTCACCGGAGGAACAATCCAAGGCAGCCCAGGAAGAGGCTCAGCGCGCTTTGAGTGCGTACTGGAACGCCCTTGAAGGCACCATCGACCCCGACAAAGTGAACCGTGCTGCGGACAACGCCCTCATCGGCAACGTTGAGGAAGTAGCGAGGCAGATGGTTGAGCGCTTCCACGCCGACGACCGCATCATGGCGTGGTTTGACTTCTTCAACCACGATTCCGAGCGCGTGTGTCGAAACATGACGGCCTACATGGAGCGCGTCGTTCCCCGCGTTGAAGCCCTCTTGGGGAGGTCGTGAGATGGGCATCCATCACGACACCTACTCCGCCGTTCAACCCGGAAAACCCGGTTCGGCCATGTATCCGTCCTCACCAATTGGCGAGCAGGTGGAAGGCATCCCTACGGGGCGAGAAGTGGCTTGGGAGCCGCTGGTGGATTACCGACGAAACGGCGTATCGGAAACCACCATTCACGGAGCCGTGGCTTGGGCACACGGTGACGAGGTGATCCATTCCTTTGGAGGTAACGTCCTCTGCTACGGTCGTTCGATGATGAAGCCCTTCATGCTCAAGGCCTTCACGGAAGAACTCGCCGATTGTTCGTGGGAACAGAAAGCCATCGCTGTGGCGTCGCACAACGGAGATACGGAGCACGTTGCGGCCGCCCAGTCGCTCTTGAACGAATCCGAATGGCCCCTCATGCTGACGCCGCTCGACGTCCCGCTGATTCAATTTGGACGGCAGGTGCGCCGGCCGCGTCGTTGGTTCCACACCTGCTCGGGTGAACACGCCGCCATCCTCCGTGGATGCCGCATGAAGGGTTGGAACCGTGCTGGATACACCCTGCCCACCCACGAGGTTTTCCACGCATACATGGAGCAACTGCGCACCTACCTCGGTGAAGATTGGAAGCCGTTGCGCATCGCCAAGGACGGATGCGGTCTGCCGACCGTCTCCAACACCGTTTCCGAACTCGCGCAAATCTATGCCGGGCTCGTTCGTGACAAGGACGACGATTGGATTTGGGAGGCCATGGTTCGCCATCCTGACCTCGTTGGAGGGTTCAACCGGCTCGATTCAACGGTGCTCAAGGCCGGCGAAGGTCGGGTCATCGCCAAAGAAGGAGCGGACGGCTTGCTCGGCATGGCCATCCAACATCCCGACTACCCCAAAGGCCTGGGTATCGTCGTCAAGATCGCCCACGGATGGAACTCTCAAGCCACATGGTACGTCGCCCGAGCCCTGCTCGGAGTCTTGGGCATCAACCTGCGAAACCCCTACCCTTTGCACCGGCAAAAAGCCTTCATCGTGCCGGGCATCGTGCCCGAAGCCTACCTTGACATCTTGGAAACCGTGCCGACGTGGGACGAATGGGACCCCGACAGAGACCGCTGGCATTTTGACCCCGAGGTGAACTGATGGAGCCTGTCCGCAACTACATCAACGGCGCCTTTGTTGAGGCTGCTTCGGGCAAAACCTTGGACACCATCAACCCAGCGACCAACACCGTCATCACCGCAGTAGCCCGTTCAGAGGCCATCGATGTCAAACGAGCCACGGAGGCGGCCAAAGAAGCAGCGACGGCTTGGGGCGCCACGACGATGGAGGAGCGCATCGCTTGGTTGGAACGCATCGCTGACGCCTTGGAGGCAGAAGCAGAAACCATCGCCCAACTCGAAAGCCTTGACACCGGCAAACCGATTTCGCTCGCACGTCGTGTGGACGCTGCTCGCTCGGTGGCCAACTTCCGATTCTTTGCCGACCACGCCAAAGGTCACAAAGACCCCACGTTTTCAGATCACGGCGCCGTGAACCACGTCCATCGCTCACCGGTGGGCGTGGTGGGTCTCATCACGCCGTGGAACCTTCCGCTCTATTTGCTGTCGTGGAAAGTGGCCCCGGCCTTGTTGATGGGCAACACCGTGGTCGCCAAGCCATCGGAACTCACCCCGCTTACGGCAGACTTCCTCGCCAAAACCCTTCACGGCTTGGGATTGCCCGCCGGCGTGTTCAACCTCGTTCACGGCTACGGCCCGGAGGTGGGTCAAGCCATCGTCGAGCATCCCGACATCCGCGGCATCTCGTTCACCGGGGGCACAGCAACCGGACGATTGGTGGCGGCGACCGCTGCGCCCATGTTCAAGAAACTCTCTCTTGAATTGGGCGGCAAAAACGCCACGGTCGTGCTCGATGATGCTCCCCTCGACGACATCATGGAGGGTTTGGTGCGTGCTTCTTTCACCAATTCCGGGCAGGTCTGTTTGTGCGGTTCCCGCATTTTGGTCGATGAAACGATTTACGACACCTTCGCTGCAAAATTCGTCGCCAAAGTGGAGGAACTTCGTTTGGGAGACCCGCGAGACGAGGCGACCCAAATGGGTACGGTCATCTCCCAGGACCACAAGGCCAAGGTGGAATCCTACATTCGCCTCGGCATCGAAGAGGGCGGCATCGTGCTCACCGGAGGTTTGAGCGAACAGGCACCTGTCGTCGGCGTCCCCTCCGAAGGTGCTTTCCTTCGCCCCACCGTGATTGCCGGCCTCCCTGCATCCTGCCGCACGGCTACCGAGGAGATTTTCGGCCCGGTCGTGACCTTGCATGCGTTCGCCAGCGAGGACGAAGCGGTGGAGATGGCGAACCTCACGGAATACGGGCTGGCGGGCTCGGTGTGGACTGCGGATATCGAGCGAGGTCATGCTTTTGCAAAGCGGATGGAAACGGGCATCGTTTGGGTAAACACTTGGCTGAACCGAGACCTGCGTACGCCGTTTGGTGGCGTCAAGCAGTCCGGCGTCGGCCGGGAAGGGGGCGACTGGTCGATGGCCTTCTTCTCCGAGATGACCAACGTCTGTATTCAACAACCCTGAGAACACATCTTCAAAGGCCACCGATGTTTGCTTTGCGCATGGATGAAGACACGCTCCCGTTGTTTGTCCTTCCCATGGTCCTCTTCCCTGGAGAAACCCAAGAGTTGCGGGTCTTCGAACCTCGCTACCGCCAAATGCTGGACACCTGCATCCTCGACGAACGCCCTTTCGGTTTGGTGCTCAACGATCCGTTTGAGCCCACCAACGGCTGGGACGGTCCGCGGCGACACGGCTGTGAAGCGGTGATTGTTCGCCATGAAACCCGGGGCATGAACCACTTCATCACCGTTGAGGGTGGCCGTCGGTTCTTCATTGAACAGGTGATTGAACCCGCGCTTCCCCCACTTCACGACCCCTCGCTTGCCGACCTCATTGAAGGGGGCATTGCACCCGACGTCCACACCTTGCTCGAGCGGGTGCCAGAAGACCATCCGCACCAACGCCTGTACGTTTCGGGAAAGGTCCGTTACCTGCCGGAGGAGGGGGCCTTGACCGATGCCGACCAAACCGTTCTTGAGGGGTTTGCCGCAGAGGTCATACGACGGGCCGGGGACGGTATGAACGTCGATAGCAGCATGCTTGACCACTTGATTGAGCGCTTGTGCGAGGAGCAGATCAGCGAGGCCCGCACCTCGATTTACAACATCGCCGCCCTTTGTCTGAACGACCTGGAAGGGCGACAGCAACTGCTCGCCTGCACTACGGCTGAAGAAGCGATGAACGAGCTGCAAAGTCAACTCGTAGGCCTGTACGACAAAACCGACTGAGTCGGGCGAGGATTTGAAAACACCATGGACGGTGGAGAAACCATGTCCGTTTACGGCGCAGCCCGGAAGGTCACCACGCACACCCTCCAGGAGATGAAGCGGGCCGGTGAAAAAATCACGATGCTCACCGCCTATGATTACTCGTTGGCCAAACTCGTTGACCAAGCTGGCGTCGACGTCATCCTGGTCGGCGATTCCGCTTCCAACGTGATGGCCGGCCAAGTCACGACCGTCCCGATGACGCTTGACCACATGATCTACCACGCCCAGTGCGTGGAACGTGCTGTTGACCGGGCGCTCTTGGTGGTGGACATGCCTTTTGGAACCTACCAGGGCAACTCGCGCCAAGCATTGGAGTCAGCGATTCGAATCATGAAAGAATCGAGCGGTCATGCCGTCAAATTGGAGGGCGGTGCAGAAATCGTCGAGTCCGTTCAACGCATTTTGACCGCTGGCATCCCCGTTATGGGTCATTTGGGGTTGACGCCGCAATCCATCTACAAATTTGGAACCTATTCCGTTCGGGCTAAGGAGGATGAAGAGGCCGAGAAACTCATCGCCGATGCAAAGGTGCTTGAAGAGGCCGGATGTTTTGCCATCGTGCTCGAAAAAATCCCCCGTGACCTCGCCAAGCGGGTTTCCGAGGCCCTCAACATTCCCACCATCGGTATCGGTGCTGGCCCGGACGTTGACGGCCAAGTGTTGGTGCTGCACGACCTGTTGGGAATCACGATGGATTTCTCTCCTCGGTTTTTGCGACGCTACCTCAATCTCGCCGAATCGATTGACGGCGCTCTCAAGCAATACTGCGATGATGTCCGCGCCGGAGAGTTCCCCAGCGACGAGGAATCGTACACGTCGTGATCATCCGAAGAGGTTGTACGCCAACAATGAGCCCCCCAAGGCCCCAACATTGACTCCGAGGGTGTGCCACAGAGCGGAGCGAAACGGTGGGAGATGAAATCGCCACCACGAGGTGCTGACCCAAATCCAAACGACGATGGCCACGTACCCTCCGCAAATCAAAGCCCCGTAGCCCGTCATCCAAACGCCGAGAAAAAAAACACTGAGCACCGATGACCCGGCAAGGTATTCTTTCCAGCGAGCAGGGTCGTGGTCGGTGAGCCAACGATGAAACAGAGGAGAGAGCAGCAACATGAGCAATAACGCTCCTTGAACCGGGTTGGGAAGGTCGTAGGTTAGACGAGGTTGGACCGCCACCTGCCACACAGCTCCGACACCTGCTCCGAAGAAGGCGGGAAAACCGACGTTGTCCCACGTCTCCTTCCAGGTTGCTGAAGAAGGAAGCGGCGGTGCATCAAGAGGAAGCACCACTGCGCCATCCTCTCCCTCCATGGCCAAGCGAGAACCACACCCTGTTTAGGCCTTGGTGTTGCAGGTCGCAAGCCCTCAATGCGATGATGAATTAAACCTCGGGGGCATGCGATGGGCATGGCCAAAGGGCAAATTGTCGCAGGATGCCTCGCCCCTCACCCACCGCATCTGGTGTATGCGGAAAACCCACCCCAAAACGAACCTGTAGCCGAAGGCGGATGGGAGCAACTCCGCTGGGGCTACGAACGCCTTCGTGCTTCACTCGCCGACATCGATTACGACGCCATCGTTTTGCTCTCCCCGCACTGGCAGACGTATGTCGGAACCCATTTTTTGGGCTTGGAACACTTCGAAGGGCTCTCCGTCGACCCCATTTTCCCAAATCTGTTTCGCTACCACTACAACATGAACGTGGACGTTGAACTCGCAAAGGCGATTCACGACGAGGCAGAGGCCGCCGGATTGCCGGTGAAGATGATGGAAAACCCCGACTTCCGTGTCGATTACGGCACCATCACCACCGGCCATTTGTTCAATCCCGAATGGGACAAACCCCTTGTCGTGATTTCAAGCAACCGCTCAACGGCGTACTACTCGGTCGAGGTCATGCAGGAAATCATGATCGAATTGGGCAAAGTCACGCGCAAGGCGATCGAAGCGAGTGGAAAGCGCGTGGTCGTCCTCGCCAGCAATTCCCTTTCCCACCGGCATTTCACCACCGAATCCGAAGTCCCCGAAGACATGAGCAAAGAACACATCACAAGTCATGCCATGCACCTTTGGGACATGCGAATCATCGATTACATGCGAAGCGGCCAGGCTCAACGCATCCTCGATGAGATGCCGGAGTTTACCGAACAGGCCATCGCGGAAAGTGACGGAGGGGGCCTCTCATGGCTTCTGTCCACCTTGGACGTCCCGGATTACCCCGCCATCCTTCACGGGTACGGCACCATCATCGGCACGGGAAACGCCGTGGTGGAATGGCCGTGCCATGCCCATGAGGTGAGCGAAGCATGAGTTCTGGAGAAGTCGTGGCCTCGTTTGTCGTGCCCGTCCACCCTCACACCGTGCTCGCTCCGGACCAAAACCCCGGCTGGCAGAGGCTTCGGGACGCATTTGATGAAGCGGCCCAAACGATTCGAGATCTTGAAGCGGATTTGCTCATCGTGTACTCGACGACCTGGCCGTCCATCATCGGCCATCAGATTCAATCCGACCCGAACCCGGAATGGGTGATGGTGGACCATGACTTTCACGATTTGGGCTCCATACCTTACTCGTTCAACATTGACGCTGAGTTCGCCCATGCATGGGACGAAGCGAATCGCAAACGCGGGTTACAAAGCCGCTGTGTGAACTACAAAGGGTTCCCCATCGATGTCGGTTCGGTTGTGGCGTTGACACTGCTGAACCCCGACAACAGCATCCCCGCTGTCATCGTCTCTTCAAACATGTACGCCAACCGAAGCGAAACCACGGTTCTTGCAAAGTCGTGTCTCGACGTCATCAAGGCCCAAGGACGGCGCGCCGTGGCCATCACCGCCATGTCGCTTTCCAACCGGATGTTTACGGATTTCATCTCGCCTCAAGATGACAAAATTCACTCCCTCAAAGATGACGAGTGGAACCGGAAAATTCTGGAATTCTTCAAACAGGGGCGACTTGAAGATGTCGGCCAGCTCTCACGAACGATTCACCAACAAATTCGGGTGCAGAAGGTGGTCGCTTTCAAGCCCATGTGGTGGCTTTCGGCCATGAACGGAAACCGCAACGACTTGACGGGTCGTGTGATGGCATACGAAGCAATTCACGGCGCAGGTGGAGCCGTCGTTCATCTTGACCCTGCCTCCAGCGGAGTTGGCGACAAGGAGTACGACGAAGACGACGTTGAGTACTACCACGGCGAACGGGACGTCCTGGACATCGTCGAAGAGGACCAAGTTCAGAGTCAAACAAACGACGAAGTCACCGAAGAAACGTCAAACGGACCGGACTTGTGGGAACCAACGGAAGCAAAGGGTTCCGTGAACACCACCACCGCTCCCAAACCCGTCGGAGCATACCCTCACGCTCGCCGAGTTGGAGACATGCTGTTTCTCTCTGGCGTTGGCCCGCGACAACCTGGAACAAACGCCATCCCCGGAGGGCCAATACATGACAAAAACGGAGAACCCCTGCCTTACGACATCAAGGCACAGACCCGTGCCGTTGTAGAGAACGTCAAACGCATCGTGGAGGAAGCCGGAGCGACCATGGAGCAGGTGGTTGACGTCACCACGTTCCTTGTTGACATGAAACGTGACTTCCAAGGGTACAACGAAGTATGGGCCGAAACGCTCGGAAAGGTGGGTCCCACCCGAACGACACTCGCTATCGATGCGTTGCCCACGCCGATTGCAGTGGAAATGAAGGTTATCGTTCACATGCCAGCATGATTACCGGATTCCGGCGCTATACGAACGCGACCATACCAACGGCTAATATGACACAGAGGTTTGGCACCACTAACAATCGGTCTTCTAGTCGGAAATCGGGGGTGAATGAATGGCCGTTGAAAACATCATCAAGAGCGTCGCACAAGGAGATCTCAAATCCGCAGGTGCCGAACTCAAAACAACGTTCGCACGGACCATCGGACTCGCAGGCGTGGTGATTATCTCCCTCTCGGCCATGTTACCCGGCATCTTTGTCACGCCGACGTTTGCCGCTGAAATCATGGGACCCGGAATCTGGTTGGCCTTTTTGCTCGCCGCCTCCGTGGTGCTTCCGGGAGCCGTTTCAAAATCTGAATTGTCCTCGGGCATGCCCTCGAGCGGCGGGTCGTACGTGTACTTGGAAAGAACCTACGGCCCCTTGATTGGAACCATCAGCGGGCTCGGCCTCTGGTCGTCTTTCCTGCTCAAATCCGCCTTCGCCCTCATCGGTTTCTCGGCCTATTTCGCTGTAGTGACGGCGTATTTTGACATCGAATTGAGCATGTACACCCTTTCGTTATCGGCATTGGTTCTCATCACGTTCGTCAACATTCTTGGCGTGTCCAAGGTCAAAGCCATCCAAACTCCCATCGTGCTCGTGACGGTTGCTTTGCTGGCACTCATGTGCGTCATGGCGTTGTTTTCGGCTGATTTTGACGCATCTGTCCCCATCGAAGGGGCCTTCTCAACCGACATGTGGACGCTTGCAGAGACCGCAGCTTTCGTTTTCGTTGCTTTTGCAGGGGTCACCAAAGTGGCAGCCATCGGGGACGAGGTCAAAAACCCCGAAAAGAACCTGCCCGCAGGCATCTTGGTGTCCCTCGCCATCGCAACGGTGGTTTACTCAGCGCTGGCTTTTGCGATGATGGCTGTGCTTCCCGGCGAGTGGTGGATGAAAGACGGCAAAGTCATTGAAAATCCTATCTCGGTCTTCGCAGAACACATCGCAGGCTCTGAGTTTGGCGTTCTCGTCGCCATCATTTCGGTGTTGACCATGATCTCCATGGCTTTGGCCGGTATCCTCGCCTCTTCCAGATTCTTGTTTGCCATGTCACGAGACAACCTCCTGCCACAGCCGTTGGAGGAAGTGAACGCTCGATTTGAAACCCCTCACTTTCCGATTCTTATCACGGGCTTAGCCATGGGCCTTGCCATCGTTTTCGTGCCGCTAAAGGACGTGGTGAAACTAGCATCTGGATTCAAAATCATGATCTTCATGCTCATCAATTCCTGTGTCATCGTTTTGCGCCAAACCAGTCATGTCCACGACTGGAAACCGGCCTACAAAGGCCCGCTCTACCCGTACCTCAACATTTGGGGAATCGTTGCAGGGGCCTTCCTGATCTCCCTTATGGGTTCAAAAGCCTACATCGGCGGAGGCGTCGCCCTGGTAGCGGGCATCGTCACCTATGCGCTCTACGGTAGGAAGCACTACGTCGCTCACCAAGATACGCCCTTCACCACCTTCCGGCAACTCTTCGGGATCGCCAGCACCACCGAGCACGACCGAAGGCTTGCTGCGTTTCACGCTGCCGATTTCGGGGACAAGAATCACCTTACGCTTCGTGAGTTCCAGAACGCACTCAAAGCCCTTGGTTTCACGTTCACCAGAGACGAATCACGGGTCATTTTCCACAAGGCCGACGAGAACGAAGACGGCGTCATCGACATTGACGAGTTCTTCAAGAGTTACGAGTCCCTTGAGGATGAGTAACCTCACTCGTGACGGATCCATTCCCCTTCAGGGGTGACTTCCCAATACTGAAGTTCTTCGGAGACGTCAACATACCATCCCGTTTGGCCTTGAACGGTGGACGGGGTCGCCTGCATGACGCCAACTTTGCCGGCCTCAGCAGCCAGTTCTTTGATGGAGGCCTCGGTCAATCCATGACGCTCGTGAAGCGGCGTGTCGTCCGAGGGAAGATGAGCGCCAATGGCCACCTCATCCCCTTCAGCCTCATCATCGTCCTTATCGAAGACGTCCTCGACCCAGACATCCTTCTCGACTTCTGAGGCTTTGCGTGCAAGAACAACAAGCACGGCGAGGATCAAGGCCAACAACAACGCAGCCATGGCCATGGCCGTGTTGGTCGAACCGACCGCTCCACCCAAAAGAACCTCGTCCACGTCAAAGAACGTCTGCGCGAGCAGTCCGTTCCACCGGACGGTGCAAGACCGGTCGGTACCGCCGTTCTCAAGATCCACTTCCCAGGTCCCGTTGGTCACGAAACTGACATCGCCGGCCGTGCATGTGACGCTGGTGTTGGTTCGAGGAATGGTCAAGTTGTTGCCGTACACATCGGTGCCGAACGCATTGAGGAGAACCACATCCCCTTCAGCAAGACCTTGGCGACTCATGCTGGCTTGAATGCGAACGGGTGAACCGGATTCAATGGTGAGTGCCACGACGTGTTCTGCACCCGATTCTGAAAGGACGAGGTCATAGGTGCCAACCCGCTTCCCCGTGAACTGCCAGAAACCAATTCCCTTTGGTGAGGCCTCCAACACCCCAAAAGACGTGTTGAGGTCCGTGACCACGTTTGACGACGGGCCCACATTACCGTTCACATCGACGACTTGGATGAAAATATCGTGCGGCTCTCCAGCGTGAACCACCAAACCCTCCTCGCCAACATCGGTTTGAAGCGCATGGGCCTGGCCCGCCACAACGGTCAAACGAACGGTGGCAAAGACCCCGTCTGCGTTGACGCGCAATTCATGCCCGCCAAGCGAGGTGGCGACCCAACGCCCGTCGTTGAGCAACATCTCAAGCGTGATGTCTTCGCCGTTGATGGACCAATTCAAGGCAATCTCCGTCAGTTCGTTGCCGTATGCATCAAAAAATTGAGGGTTCAAGTCAAGTTCACCGTCGGCAGGGACACGTGTTCCCTCTCCTTCCAGCGTGATGAAAGCCAAACGCCCGGCCCGAACATCAAAGTCACCGTCGGCAGTAAACATGACGCCCGTGGTGTTGTCAAACCAACTCCCATCGAAACGCCAGGAACGAACGCTGGTTGCTTGAACCAATGCGTAGGAATCCGTAGAGGTGATTTCCGTTTCGTCCCCCATGGTCATGTTGATGTTGCCTTCCACCACCCATCGGTTCCCTTTGACGTCCTCAGCGAGCAATTCAACCACGACTTGGTCGCCTGCTGAAGGCTGAGAAGGGGTCATTTTGAACCGCAAATCCACGGCCCGACCGTGTTCAACGTTGACGTCCAACGAGGAGACGACCGTACCGTCGGTTCCAGATAGGGTGACCGGACCGACGGAGGAGGGGTTCCAAAACACACGGCCGTCATCGTCAACCGAGAGCCCACCGGAGGTGGCGGAGAGCGAGCCGATGGAAGGTGAAACAAATCCAATGTACCCGTTTGCATCTCTTCGCTCAAAAACGAGTTCGTAGGATTCTCCGGCCATGTACGCATCAACGGATTGGGCAAACATCAATTCCGATGCAACGGCATCACCAGGAATGACCGAGAGGGTGGTGCTTCCCGTGATGTTGCCTGCAGTGGCAGAGATCATCCAGGCACCCGTGTTGATAGCGTGGTAGGCGCCAGCTGCGTTGAACGAACCGTTTTCAGCATACCATGCGATGGGTCCAGCTTCCAAGAGCGGCATTTCGTATCCGTTGATGTCAATCAATTGAGGGACAATGGTCGTCCACGATCCGGCTCGCACCTGAAGATGGTCGTCAAACACAAAGGCATGTGGTTGTCCGGCTCGAACCGTCAGCACGGTTTGGTCTTGGAGTTGGTTGAGACGAACCCGAACGGTGTAGTTCCCCGTATCTTCAGGGACCCAAATCGGTGAACCGTGGCCGATGTAATCGCCATCAATGTCCCAAACCAAACCAGAATCGTCGTCGATGATGTTTCCGCGCCCATCGATGATGTCTGCTTGAAGCGTATTGGACTCAAGCACACCCAACACGAGGGAGGCGATCTCAACGCCAATGGCCACGCCGGGGGTTACGGTGAGGTTGTAACTCGCTTGCAAGCCGTTGTGTTCTGCAGTGATCTCGATCAAACCCGATGACCATGGAAAAAAGACACCGTCATCGGTGATGGTCCCGTTGGTTGAAGACCAGGTGACCTCGCCTTCAACAGGGTTGTTGACGGCGTCATAAATGATGGCCACGAAACTTGCAACTTCATCGGCGGAGATGGAAGCGGGGGGGGAATCGATGACAACACGGTCAGGGGTTCCAGAGCGATGAACCTGAACAGGTTCGGGCAACATGACCGTCGATGCAGGCACCACCAAGCAAAGAACCGTGATAGCGATCAAAGCGAAGGCCATGCTTGCTCTGGACACGCTGTCACCCCGCTCACTCGTCGTGATATTCGTGCCATTCCTCTTCGCCTGCGTTGCGGTACCACCATACACCGGCTTCGTCCTCGTACCATTCCGTCCCGTCTTCGTCCACCGTGGTCTCAGGTTCAGCCTCTTCAACAACATCTTCCTCTGGAGGTACTTCTTCTGCAGGTGGGCCGGATGGACCCGGCGCTGGGCCGCTTGGACCCGAGGCAGGACCCTTTGGACCGGGCGCTGGGCCGCTTGGACCCGAGGCAGGACCCTTTGGACCGGGCGCTGGGCCGCTTGGACCGGAAGGTGCATCATCGTCATCTTCATCCTCATCGTCCCAATCATCGTTGACCCCTGAGCGCAAAAACATCACGCCGAGCACGAGCAAGACAAGGGCGACAAGCGCCAACAGACCGGCACCGACGTAGTACAATGTGCCGCCAGCTTCGAAGAAGCCGTTGAGGTTGCCAACGACGTTGATCTCCTCGTTTACACGGACCGCACCCACGCTGATGGTGATGGTTTGAGGTCCGTCGTCGAGGGTCTTGATGGTCCAGGAGTTGGAGACGATCATCGTTGCCGTGGCTCGACCGGTCGCGTCAACCTTGATGCTTCCCGGGACGGCGATTTCGTTATCATAGGCGTCAAAGGCTCGAATCGTCACGTCAAGGCTTCCCAATTGGTCGACCGTCTTCGTGCTCAAATTGACCTCAAGACGGTTAACGATCTTCTGTGCATCAACGGTGATTTCAAGCGTGGAGGTTGCACCACTGGTGGCGTAGGTGAGCGTGTGGAGACCTGCGACTTCGGCGGTGTAGTGGTAGCGACCGTCGGTTGTGGTGTTGATGTCCAAGGTTGCAACCGAACCACCGTTTTCGGTCCACTCCACGTTCTGAGCAAAGGTGTTTCCATCGGCATCGGTACCCGTCACTTGAATGTCAACACGGTCGCCCGCTGTTGGGTTTGTCAATGAGGCGTCAGCGGAAACCCTGACGGCGACGCCGTGAAGCACCTTGATGGAGACACTGTCCGAGATGTTGAATCCGGTTCCGCTGATGCTGTAGGCCTCGATGGTCCACTCTCCAACGGTGGTTGCTTCCCAGCGCATGTCGTTCAGCAGCAGCTCGGTGGTGATGTCGCGAACAGAACCGTTCGAGAGGTCAACTTCAACCCAAGTGAGGGTTCCAGCATCGATGCGATTGTTGTCGGCATCGTAGAGGTCGGAGAGGAAATCTACGGCATAATCCGAGGTCATCTCGATGACGGCACCCGTACTCGCATCAGGGTTGTTGGCCGTTCCGCGAATGCTGACCGTGTGGAGGAACCCGTGATCAACGGTCATGTTGATGGAAACGGCATGGACGGTGGTCCCGTCATTGTACGAAGCGGTCAAGACATACGCTTCGTCACTTGCAAAGTACGGCGTGAACGTTGTAGCGTCGCCGGACTGCACCTCAAGGAAGGACGACGAGTCGCCCATGCTCGGATGATCAAGGCTCCAGTTCGCGATGATGGCCCACTGATTTCCTTTCCGGTCAATGGCGAATACTTCGGCATCAAGCGTTTCATCCGCTGTTAATTCGAAGTTCTCCCAGGTTGATTCAACATCGTCAACTTCGATTCGGAGTGTTTGGATGGCACCCCGGTCAACGGTGATGGTGACGGAGGCAAGCGTGGTTTCGTAACGTGCTTCGATGATCTTTGCGCCTTGGCCCACAGGGTCCCAAATTGCAGGAGCGCCGGCCGTCAGTTGACCGCCGGCGATTTTGGTCCAGTTGTCCGATGGGAGGACGACGGGAAGACGGTTCCCTCGTACATCAACTCGGGTGGTGTTGATGTAGATACGGTCGTCGGCAGTGATGCTCAAAGCCGAGACGTTGAGCTCAAGATGGTCGATGGCCCCGTGACCAACCCGGATCATCAGCGAATCCGATGCACCGGATGCAGAAGTGAGGTTCAACCACCACTGACCGACGTGGTCAGGGAAGTATTGCTCGTTGATTTCAGAATAGTTTCCGTTTGTGGTCGTCCAGGTCAAGGTGCCGGCGTCATCAATTGACAAGGGGTTACCAAATTGGTCGTAAAGGTCGGCGGTGATGTCGCACCATACACCTGCAGGGACGGTTCCCTCGCAGCCGCTGAGCACAAAGTAGGAGGCTGCGCCTTTGGTGACGGTGACGGATACGTCAACAAATTCGCCAGAGGTCACCTCATGCTTCACGCGGATGGTGTGGACACCGACCGCATACGGCTCGAAGAGGTTGGGCATCACCGAACTCATGCTGCCGTTGGTAGGCGTGAACGAAATCGGCTCGCCGGGGACCGCATTGCCGTGTTGGTCGACCATCGAAGCCGTGATGGTGAGCGTTTCGTCAGCGGTGATGGTCGCCGTGAGTGGCGTCACCAGCAACTCGGTTGGCGCACCGGCCGTCACGGTGATGCTCTGTGTGCCGCAGACAAGTCCGAAGCAAGCCGAGACCGTGTGAACACCAACGGTGCTCGGCGTGTAGAGACCGTTCGTTCCGATGTTGCCGACGTCAACGCGCCATTCCACCTGTGGGCTCTGGACCATGGATTGATGGTCGTAAGCGATGGCGTTGAAATTCACGGTGGTGTCGGCGTTGGTCGTGACGGCTCCCGTTGGCGTGATGTCCATGGTCGTGATGTTGGTCGTGTTGAACAGGATTTTTGGGCGGAACGAGGACTGGACGGCATCGCTCGAGTAGAAACTGGCGTGTGCAAAGCCGTTGTTTGCGGTACCGATGATGACCCATGCCTGTTGGCTCGTGATGGTCATGCCCGCCGTGCTGATGTCAAACCAAAGCCAGCCTTCAGTGTCCACGTTGACGACGGAGGTGGAAACGGCATCGCCGTAATCCACACCGGCCTGCATGCCGGGTGCGCCCCAGGTTGCTCCACCGGTGCTTCCGTTCCACGTGGCCGAAGTCTGGGACCAGCCCGCGTTCAGGAGCGGGTGGACGCTGAATGAGACCGATGTGGCCCCCTGGGCAGACGTCCAATCGTCGATGTACAGCCCAAGCGATGCGGAATGCACGTTCTGATAGATGGGGAACGGAATCTGCGATGCATCAAGGCCCACGGTGAGGCGGCATTCATCGGCGTACAAGGTGCCACAGAAGGTTCCGGCAGCCATCGTCCCGCTCCCCACGAAGTTGGTGTCGGGATACTCCGACACGAGCGCCGTGTCTTGGATGTTGGTGTGGCCGAAGGCCGGGATTTCGTTACCGGTCTGTATCGTGTAGGTGAAGGTGTAGTCGTTGTTGTTGACATGGTCCGGCGAACCGACGGCAAAGCTCCATCGAGCGGAAGAAGGGCCTGGAATCGTTTGATTCACGCCTTGAACCCACCACGTGAACATCTGTCCTGCGGTCAAATCGTTGGCGAACTGGAACGACGTGTTGGTGATTTCAGGATCTTCCCCCGATTTGAACTTGAAGACCCCGGTTTCGTTTAAGATTGTGACGATGTAACCGGTGGCTCCGCTCACGGGTGTCCAACTCAGGACCGGTTGGGTGGACGAGACGAGCAGTCCACCGTCCTCCTGGTACAGGACCGCACCGTCGCTTGGAGAATTCAGTACGGGTTGGGACGGTGGGACGATACCGTTGACATTGTCAACGTAGTCAAAGACGAGGTGGGGGTGGAAATTGGCGTTGGTGAACTCCGACGAATAGAAGGTGTGGGAGGAACCGCTTGTTCCGATTTGTCGCAGCATGAACGTCATGGTGGTGTTCCCGTTGGCCAAATTGTCTTGGGCAAGACTGGTCAAGTCCCACTCCATCCAACCCACGGGAGAAGAAAGGGACAGGGTTGAACGAGTGATTTCGCTGGTCGAACACGACGGAGCATTGAACCACACCACGGTGGACTGGCTGAAAGAAGAACACGGGTAGACGCCGATGGTCGTTGAAGCAGTTCCACTGACGCTGGTCTGATACATGCGGAGCATCATTTGCGTGGGGGTGATGGCCGTGGGCCACGGTATGTTGGTCAAATCAAACTCCATCAAAATTCGGCTTTCACCGTTACCCAGTGCGTTTCGACCGAGGACCATGGTTGATGAGGCGCCTTTGTTGACCGTGGAGTTCGAATCGAGTTCAACGTCGGGCACCAAAGGAAGCAAGCCGGTCTCTTCGAAGATGGACCCGCGGGAAAGGTTGAGGGTGTGATGGCCGTTGCCGTCGTCAGATCCTTGGTCCAACGGGTTTCGGTACTTGTGGATGGCGGACCATTCCCCGATTCGGTCGTTCTGGTCTGCACGGACGCGCCAGTACACCCATTCATCGCCCTTGTCCATGTTGTCGTTCGTCACCGTCAAGTTGGTGGGATCGAAGGCGTAGTCGGTGTAGTCGCCGTTCGCCATTTGTTCCGAAGCGTAGCAGTTCAAGTCTCCGACCATACGGGCGTCGCCCGCTGAGCAAAAGACCCATTGCGTTTGGTTGCTGTAGCCAGCAGACCAGTTGAAATCGGTCGTGTTCTGCCCGGAGGGCCGAGGTTGAGCGGTGTCCCACAGCGTGGTTCCGTCAAGCGGATTGAGGTTGTTGGGAGAGGTTGCCGTCCAGGAGCTCGTGGTGTCGTAGGTGATGTTGAGCTTTGGCCGAACGGCGAGGTTGCTCGCTTCACTGCTCGAGAATTGAACGCGGCCACCGACGCCTCCGTTGAAGTCCTCGGGTTGGAGAATCACGTTGAGGCCCGTCTGCCCGCTTGCAAGGGCCTGTTGAAGGAGGGCAGTGACGTTGAAACTCACCGTCCCGGTTGAGTTGACCCACTGGGCTGCGTTGAACGGTGCGTCGGCATCTGCCGAACGGAACGCACCGGTGCTGAGCCATGAGGAGTTGTTCCCCGATGGGTACGACCAAGTGGAGGATTCAGACCACGCCGAGCCCATGGCCGAGACGGAAATCAGGGTGTCCTGCCACGCAGTGATGGCGTTGAGTTCCAAGGCGGCGTCGGTCACCTCGTAGGTGCTTGGGAGGGGAAGGTTGCTCAAATCAATTTCAATGAGGGCGGTCGAACGGAGGCCAGGGTTGTTGGTCGAGATCCGGCTTCGTCCAACGTAGAGCGAGGCGTCGCTTCCGAAGTTCGTGTTGGTGTTGCCGCTGTCGAGGTTGGTGTCTTGGGTCACCGCAGGGTACGAAAGGCTCGGAATGAAGGCCCCCTCCTGAACGACAACATAGGCGGTGTTGACATCCACTGCATCGCTCATGTCGTTGGGCAAGTAGAAATTCGTCGGCGACGAGCGAGGACCGAGCATGCCGTTGTTGACGGGCTGAACCATCCAACGAATCTCGTTGGTGCCATTCAGCGCCGCTGTGGGCGTGAAGCTCAGGTTTTGAATGTCAAAATCCTGTGGAGTGAGCCGGGAATCGTACGTAATCAATCCCGCCATGTCGTTGTTGGCGTCCTCCAGCAAGAAGACACGCCAATCGGTTGCGGAGGTTGAACCGCTGTAGGTCCACGTAAATGTCGGCGTTCGGTCGGCTTTGACCGCATGCGTGGTGGTATCCCAAACAATCGTCGAAGAGGCTGGAGCGGCGTTTGTCCCGCTCACGGTTGGCGTGGCGACAACCCCGTCTTCCCATGTCAATTCGAGGTAAGGTCGCTCGCTTGCGCTGCCCTCCGTTGAGGTGAAGGAGATCAAATCGGTGGTTTGGCTGGAGGCGTAAAGCATCAGAGAGATGTGGTTCTGACCGCCGGCCAGAGCGGCTTGAACGGCCTCGGTGACGTCAAAAGTCATCCAGTCATCGCTGATGCTGTCCACCAAATCCGAGTACGCACCCACGTCAGCGCCGATGGCACGGCCTCCTCGTTGGGACCAGTTGTTCACGCCGTCGTAGGTGGTGGCGTTTGCCGAAGTAGTCCAGTTTTGGAACACCGGACGGACGGCGATGGGTTCACCCTCGACCGAACCGTATTCAGCGAACAGGGAAAGTTGAGCGTCGGTCACCCGGGCACCGGAGGGTTGGGGGACTTGGCTCAAGGGGATTCGAATCAGCGAGGCTGCTTGGTATCCAGACGAGGTCTCGCCCACAAGGAGCGTCGTCGAGTTTTCGTGGGTGTTGTCTGCACCGCTTCCGTTTTCAATCACGTATGTGTCGGTGAAATGCGGCAGGTTGAGCGCCGGCAAAGCGCCGTGATGCTTGAGGACAACCGAGGCCTTGGTGCTGTTGTAGACGGTGGTGTCGAGGTCGGGGACTTGGAAATGGAAGACGTTGGACCAGTTTCCAATTTGGTTGGTGCTGCTCACAGCTCGGACCCGCCAATACCAAGTTTCGCCGACATCGAGAGCAGTAGAAACGGTGAACGTGCCGTTGGTGACGTCAAAGCCTGCATCGTTCCAAGAGGCGAACGTTTGCCCGTTGGTTGAAGCAAAGTCGGGTTGTGTATCCAATTGGACAAGGTACCCTGCTAACGATAATGCACCGCTAAAGTTCCAACTCAATACGGGTTGCGTGATGGGGGAAAGGTCGACGCCACTCCCAATTGACCAAGAGCCGTTCAACGGCGCAGTAAGGACCGGATTGCTCGGCACGGCGTCCGAACCGGGGACGTAAACGAACGAAAGTTGAGGGCGGTTCGCGGCGGAATCCTCTGCCGTGCTGAAATACGCCGTTCGTGAGACACCTGACCCGACGCCCAGCATGCCGGCAATGAAGTCAACCCGGCGCTCTTCGCGCATGGCGTTTTGCACCGCCAACGTCACGTTCCATTCCACGGAATCGCCCTCGTTGTAGGAACTTCCGATGTTGACGCTGTCGAGCAACGAACCGCGCTCAACGCCCTTTGCACCGGCGGTGCCCCAGGAATTTGAACCGTCGTAACTCGACCAGGTGGCGTCCTCGGCCGACCAGTTGTTTTGCCTGCTTTCCCAAATACCGATGGTGGGGCTCCCGAACGTGGGCGAAGTGAGGGTGAATTTGAGATGAGCGGACTCCACGGCGTAGCCGTCCGGAAGGAGGTTGGAGACGAGGTTGCACCCCATGAGTGCGGTGATCTCGGTCCCCAGCGTGCTGTAATCGATCGTCATCTCAGAATCGCCGTCGAAATTGTCGTTCACCGCCGAACTGTCGACGTAGGTGTCCATGCAAGAGGGGTATTGATTGTCCAATGAACCGTTGCCGTGACGAAGTCGGAACTCATAACGGTCGTTGCCAAGATGCATGCTCTCCAGTTGCGAGATGAAGAAACTCGAGGTTTCCCACGCACCGTAGTGACCGTCGCTGTCCACCGTCGCCATGCGCCAGAAATACATGTTTCCAAGCTCGAGGGTGTTGGCGCCGGTCATGTTGAGAATGCCGTCGCTCGGGGCAAAATCGTTGTCAACACGGGTGTCAACGTGCATTTCGCGGAGTCTGAAATCCTCGTCGATGGCGAGTTCAAACAACACCTCATCGCCCGAGGTGGGTGCGGTCCAGTTCAACGAGGGCTGGGTGTTTCCGGAAAGGTTGTGCCCTGTTTTGTTCCAAATGGCCAATCCCTCTGCAGGGTCGGTCAAGGTCACGGAGGCGGGCGGTGTTCCGCTGCCCCATTCGTAGGTGAGTGAAAACGAGGGCTTGTCGCTCGAACTCGCGGCTTCAGCCGAATGGAATACGATGCTCTCGCCGTTGGTGTAGGACTCAAACTTACCTCGCACGGCCATGAGCATGTCAAGAGGTGCTTCGTCGCCAGCGTCGAGGTAATTTTGCACCGCATGGTTCAGGTCGAAGGTGAAGGTGTCGCTGCTCTGGTTGCCTTCGGCCAAGGCAAACGCTGCGGTACCGTTGGAGCGACCACCGTCGTACCACTGCACGCCGTTGGTGGCCATGATGTTCCAGGTCATTTCGTTTTCAACCCAAATCCCGGACTCTTCCATACCGTGGAGGGAAATCACCGGGTTGCCGCTGTAGGAGGAACGGACCATGGACAATTCTGCGTCGACGATGGTGAGGTTGTCGTGAAGGCCGAGCTGGTTCAGCGAGGCTCTCAGGTGAATGAGTCGTTCCTTGCTCGAGGTCATGCCGGTTTCGGTGGTAACATCATCGCCGTAGGTGATGGTTTTGCTGATTTCGCTCACGGTGGCGTCTTGGAAGAAGTCCTCCTCAAGTCCAGTATCGTCCGGTCCGATGGTCAACGTGGCGGTACCGTCGCCGTTGTCAACGACATCAAGGGAGGGAAGGAGGAAACTTGTTTCTTCCCAATCACCCCACTGGTCGTTGGCGTCTACGGCACGTACACGCATGTGCATCGTGGTTCCGTTGGTCAAAGCAAGGGAGGAGGGGAGCGTGTAGGAACCCGTGGTTCCCGAGGTGCTGAAGGTGGACCAGAGAGTGGAAAAGTGCCACTCGGCGTCGGTCGAGGAAAGCCAATCGGCATCGTTGCTGAGTTGCATTTCGACGTCTTGACCGGAGTTTGAAGCGTAACTCAATGCGGGTGTCGTGACGGGCGTCAGCAGGAAATCGCTCTCCATCCAGGGCATGCCGTCGTCGATGGGCAAATCGGGGAGCACGGTTGCACCCGAACTCGCTGCACCGGTGGACGTGTCGAGGGTGAGTTGAGGGCGGCTTGAGGTGGCCGACACTTCCGACATGGCGCAGGTGTAAGTCGCACCCACCGATGCGACGATCACCGATAGATTGGCGCTGTTTGAACGGGCGGCGGATTGGGCGAGCGAGGTCACGTTGAGAGAAAGGGTGCCGTTGCTGGTCAGGTATACGGGCGGCTCCCAAACGCCCCGGTCAGCAGAACCGTCGGCCCCCGTGCTGTCCCAGAGCGTGTTGTTCTCGTACCCGCCCCACGTGGCAAAAGAACCGTTCCATAAACGGTCCATCGAAGCCACGTAGGCGACCATGCGCTTGCTGCCGCTCGCCGTTGTGTTGCATTGGAGGTCGATGCTGGCCTCATGGATGGTGTCGCTGGACGTGTAGTTCATTGGGAACCGCAACAGCAACCTGGATTCGGTCAACAGCCCCTCAGCCAAAATCCCGGTGGTCGAGGTGTTGTGGGTCGTTGTAGGATCACCGGCTGTGATGTACGTATCGGCGAACACGCCATGGGTAGAAACCACCCGAGAAACCGTGGTTTTGTCCTCAAGTTCGGACCAGCCATCCATCGTGTGCGGGAGGGCGAGGTCGGCGAATAAGAACATCAAAACGAGAAAGATTGCAGAAGTTCGCGGACGATGGTTACGCAGGCTACGCATGGGACTCATCCCTTACACCACTCCCCATTATAGGGACTTTTCCCTTTGGTGAAATCAATCTTTGAGCTGCGCAACGATTTTTTCGTCAAAAAAAAAACGACAAAATCCATGCGAATGTTGAAGGAGG
>Ga0181603_10000535_pt1 | contig 32556 bp, 38 predicted proteins | sample 041ome_13_FD_148633 | JGI IMG/M metagenome (GOLD analysis project Ga0181603, IMG submission 148633) | Coastal salt marsh microbial communities from the Groves Creek Marsh, Skidaway Island, Georgia - 041409US metaG (spades assembly) | ecosystem: Environmental > Aquatic > Marine > Intertidal zone...
GTATCCAAATTGGTATCATAAAAGTGATGCTTGATTATGAACTACAGACAGGTAAGATACTGTTATTGTTTGCATCAGTTTGTACGTGGTGCATATGAAGGGAAACAATACCGGCCTTGGGTACCAAATCTACTTCATATGCATGATGTATCACACTGATCTGTAAGCAATGTTTTGTTTCAGATGATGTGACTACAACACTATACGCTCCATCGCACTGTGCTTTTGCGCCAACGTATGACCATCTCCATAGCCTTGTCCCACTGATGATAACGCCCACCCACCTAATTGATCTGTAAGCTCTGTGTTCACCTCAGCGGCACGTAGCCTATCCCGAAAACTATGCCTGAATGAATGGACTACACCTTGCTTCGTGTAAGCCTTAATCCACTTATTCAAAGCCGCTGAAGCTGAGTTGCCATTGCAACGTTCAGCATTTGTATACGATGGGAACAGAAACTGGGTGTTAACCCCCTGCTGATGCATAAGTTTTATCGCAGTTAAAGCTACTCCAACGAGTGGAACAAGTCGTTTACTCCCAGAGGTCTTGAGTGGCCGCCACAGATGCGGAACAAGATTGATATGCGGGTACTCATGCTCAAGGTCAACATCGCCCCATACAAGCCCCAGAGCCTCTGATAGGCGCATCCCAGTGTCAGATATTAGGGCAAGCAATAGTCTGCGTTCATCGGCAATTTCCAAACACGTTTTTTGGATCAACATGATCTCATCTACAGGCAATGGTTTGCGTTTTTCCTCTACATTCCTGGGTAGGTAGATATTTGCAAATGCATTTGAACAGTCTAAGCCAAGCTCCTGGATAGTGAGATTTACCACTGCTTTAACTGTTCCAAAGATACGAGCTATGGATGACACATTGAGCCCTCTCGCTATCAACGAGTCCCTGAATGATGCAGCATCAGCTGAGCTGTAGGTATCAATTGGGCGATCTCCAAGATGATCAATCACGTAACCAACATTGCGCTTCCCTGCTTTGAAGAAGAGTGCTGCACGGCCCTGCCCCTTTAAAGAACAATACTTCGATAAAGCTTCACTCAAATTAGGAGCATACGAAGTAAATGCTTCCTTCGGTTTTCCCTTGATCAACAAGTGAGATGCAGGGACATCCAAATCAGCAAGACGCATTTTAAACCAAAAATCATCCAGTTTGCTGGCGATTGATTTGCTGGCCCTCAATGCTGAAGGTTTGCTCTTGGTCTTCAAGCAAATGACGATACTTGATCGCTCATAATGCTTTTGCACGTCCACTGGTACATGCCTACGAAAGTAAAAGACTTCATTCTTCTTCCACAAATACTCACTGCTTTTGGATACCACAGTGTATACCTCCACATCATCTGAAACAAAACATTGCTTACAGATCAGTGTGATACATCATGCATATGAAGTAGATTTGGTACCCAAGGCCGGACTCGAACCGGCACGCCTCGCGGCGGGGGATTTTGAATCCCCTGCGTCTACCATTCCGCCACTTGGGCCAATTGATTTCGTTGAATTTTCTACGTTCTTGCTTTCATAATCCTTACTGTTAAGCTGGTTTTACGTCTACTAAACGTCTACCAACTTTCGCAGGGGATCATTTGTGCCAGAACATTTAACACAACGAACCTTAGCCAGACTCGAACCCGAAGGAACTGGTAAGCGATACTTCATATACGGCTCGAATCCTGTGGGATTAGGTATTGAAGTTTCTGCTAAAGGTAAAGCCAGTTATTTTGTGGAAATACGAATAAGAGGTAGGAGAAGTGCGACACGTAAAAAGATAGGTTCGGTTGACCTAATTTCTCTATCAGATGCACAGGCCGAAGCGAAGGCAATGCTTGGCGATGCAGCGAAGGGCATTGATTTTAGGTATTCTGCGCAGGAAGAAGAAATTAAACCAGAAACAGTCGGTTTTGCCCTAGAACAGCATTTAACCGAAAAACGCCACTCTCTCAGGGACAGTACTATCAGGGACTACCAAAAGACATTTAACAACTGCTTTTCGGATTGGCGCAGCCTGCCCTTACAGCAACTTACGAAGAAACGTGTTACAGACCGTTATTTAGAATTAAGAGACACTGGAAAGAGTTCAGACTACGTCAACAAAGCCTTTAGAAATCTGAGTTCTACCCTAAGCTATTATGACGTGGAGCCTAATCCAATACGGGTATTGAAACAAAAAGGGTTGAGACAATCTGGTAAAGCTAGAGAAAGGTTCCTCAGCCAAGACGAAATCGTTCAAATAATGCAGCATCACCTAATCGGATCGAAGCGGGATGCTACAGGTACAAAAGTTCCCAAGATAACAAGAATATTTATGTTCTTTATGCTAACAGGTCTTCGTGCAAATGAAGTGATTGGGCTAAAGTGGAAAGACGTACAAGATGGTTATTTTATAATAACGGGCGACGTGGCAAAAAATAAGAAGCCACACAAGATGCCTCTTGTTGGGAGCTTAAAGAGCATAGTTGGCCAACGTAAAAAAGATGATGATCCAGTATTTGGCTACACTCAGTCAGGTTACAGGACAGCTAAAGACAAATTCCTTGAAGCAACAAAGATGGTACATTTTACCACACATGACTTTAGGAGGACATTTTCTGAGCATCTTAATTTATGTGGGTATTCCGAGCTAGATATTGCCGTTGCAAACAATCAAAGCTCCACAAATGTAACGAAGAAACATTACCTAGGTGGAGAATTGGCTAAAGCGTCTTTGCAAGTCAAAATGCTGACGGATTTACAAAACCAATTTGAATTTTACCTTCATGGCGATAGCAAAAGTAATAACCCGCAAAAAGCCCCGGAAAGATGGGAAGAAACGGTTTTTGTTGAGCCTGATATGTCCAATGACGATTTTCAAGAATATCTTAAATAGCGTGTAGGCTCACAAATGAACCAAACGAAGCTCCTCAGTAGCAACCCCGACAGACTTGACCACCTGTTTACGTCTGTACAGTTTTCAGAGGTTCTATCGCCTGTCGTACAACCACAAGCCATCATTGACGAAGAACAGATTGATCACCTGCTAATTCAAATCGGCTGTCACTCAAACAGACCTGTCTCGCTGCGCAAATTACACACACTAATGTCCAGTTTCCTTCTTCAAGCCCAGCGCCTTGCCAACAGAGTGCAACGAAAAGGTGGGCAGATGGTTATCGGTTGGCCACATGACGAGGCTTATTGGCGTACACGCTCAAATGTTGGTTACCCAATAGTAAAAAAGTTAAGGCAAGCTCTCCTTGATAACGGCTGGATTACCCATCACAAACAACCGACAAAAAATCTTTATCATGGTGAAGGTAATTGTAATGGGTATTTGATCGCTGGTTTTGTGCCTGAATTAGCAGACGGCATTGCGTTCCAATCCTCTGAACTAACCTACGCAACTAAATCATCAGCCAAAGAGGCGAAGGGTAAGAAAGTCACCAATGAAGCCTTGGACAAACGTACCATTGCACTTTGGGAACTTTGGAAAAGTGAACCATTAACCCTTGGTGACCTTAAGATGTGGCGAGCCACACGCTCGTTCAGCAATAAAGAGCTAACGAGAGGCGGAAGGTTCTTCGGCCCATGGACAAGCATGAACAAGGAAAGGGAACGCCTTAAGTGTACCATCGGGGGAAGTACTGTAGCTGAGGTGGACGTAAGTGGTATGTACCCTACCCTCCTCTGCGCAATTACGGGACATGTTCCATTTAAGATTAGATTTAAAGACCCATATTTCATCGAAGGCATTGAACGAGAGGAAGTCAAAACGGTTCTAACGTCAGCCATCGGTGGAGGAACAGCCAATCAAAGAACACTCACTGACCTTATGAGAAAGTCTGGGCTTACTCAGGAGAGGTTAACGGAAATACGAAGGGTAATCCTACCAAAGTTTGAGTGTCTGGGGTCTCTCAAGAAAGGTGTCCTTGATAGCGAAACACTGGCATACCATGAGACCGAAATCTTGATGCGGGTGGTAGAGCGCCTGACCAGACCAATATTCATTCTGCATGATTGCCTGATCTGTAAAGCAGATGAAGCATTGGAAGTTGGCAAAGAGGTGCAGAAAGAGTTCGTTCAGTATTGTATTGAAATGGACTGGCGACCTATTTCTCCGGCTTTCACGATAGAACGAGACGGCAAGGACAAGCTACAAGTGAGTGGCGAAAGATCACCATTTTACAAGCAACAGGATGCAAAATGAGGGTTTTGAACGAAGCCAACCTGTTTTCTGTGAGAAGACTATTTACCTTCGATGGTAGGTAATATTAGTTCAGCTAAAAGGTGACCTGATTGTGATAGCCTGTTCGTGCTATCGAAAAACTGCATTTCACGCCCGTAGTCCATGGCTGCGCTCAGCGACCTGTCTGATACTCGAGTTTCGCAATGGGCAAGAACCGCTTCAAACTTTAAAAACTCTTGATGAATAGTCATGTAAAGCTCCTCCTAACCTACATACGGGGAGGAATTAAGATTGGATCACTTCCACCGGTTCAGATGTGAAACCAACCTGAGGTGGTGACCTTTTAGTTTTTATAGAAAGATTATTCGCTAAATATGCAGAATAATCAGCCCTCTTTTTCAGCTTTTTTACGGGCGAGTTTACGCTGACGGCTGAGTCCTTCTTTCGCCTGACGCGCCTTTTTCTCAGATGGTTTCTCGAAATGTTGCTTGAGCTTCATTTCACGATACACGCCTTCGCGCTGTAGCTTTTTTTTCAAAGCCCGAAGAGCCTGATCGACGTTATTATCACGAACACTTACTTGCATTTACTGTCTGCCATATTTGAACAACTGATATGAGCGTTTTGGCATTAATTTTTTGCCAAATCAAATTAAATAATCCCATTAGTACGACCAACCGCGTGCGCAGGCTTCTGTGAGTTCAACCTGTAGAGATAGGGGCGGATGACTAACACGCTGCGTTCACCCACAGTTGATAGCCATCCAACGATGTGCGTTTCTCGCTAGACAAACGCCAATCTCCCCCGGAGAAGAAAATAGCTATGAGCCATTTCCGAGTAAGATGGTGGTTCGACTTTTGGTGATTTCAAGTATCCAAAGAAACGCCAGCCACTCATACTGAGAAAGCTGGCAGTTTGAACTCCGAGTGGCCTTGGGAGGTACTACGGAGACAGGAAATATCGAAGGATACCCTTTGAACCTATCATTAGGTTTCATTTTGAGACAACGATTCTTTAAATTAGAGAAACTACAGAAGAATTTGGTTACAAAAATCTGAGGGGGTATACGTATATGGCCCGAGCGTACCCCCCCTATAGGCCGAAACTGGCTGGATAAAAGAAGCTCCATCAAATGAAGAAGCTATTGAGTACGTTACCATGAAACAAGTGGAACGTGGTCACTGGAGTAATGAAGCGAAGGAGTATTACTACGCAAAACGTGCTGCTGCTTTGGGTGTTAGAACCAAGGCAGAAAACCAGCATGTAACAAATGTTACAAGCTCTCCGTCACAGGAAGAACACGCTGATACCCTTGGGGTCAGTCGTCCAACAATCGCAAGATGGGAGAAAGACATTAAGGATATCATGTCTGACCCTGAGTTAGCAGAGAAAGCTTCAACACCAGAGGGCTACAAAGAAGCTAAGAAGGTCGTTAGAGACACACATGAAACAGTCGAGAGAAAAGGCTTGCTATACGCCCTCGCTCCTCTCAAGTAGTAAAACCACTAGTTATTAAGACATAAGTTATGTAGCCAGTTTTAAATCAATAAAGAAATACCACTATTGGTAACTAATTAAAGTTTCTGCGAGGGTAGTCGTTGATATATGTACGACGTTTCATATTTCCCCCGACAGACACTAGCCCTGCCATGAATACGGCAGGGTTTTTCTGTTTGGTGCGCTTGTGAGCAACAATGGGCGGCTTAAGCTGGAAGCTGACTAAAGGTCACTGGTTGGAACCCAGCACTAGCAGCTTGTGCTTTATCTGCTGCATCAAAATCAGCTTTAACTTGTGCAACCATAGCTGCTGCGAAGGAACCACGAGTGTATCCCCAGTCATTCAACTGATGGTCAGAAAGGTAAGCGGCTGTACGGTTTGCGGCACTTGAGGCTTGGGCCAACATGATCGCTCTGTAGATTTTAGTAAGCATTTTAATCTCCTTGGTTTCATAAGAGCGTCTATCCAAGGTTATGAACTTTCACATCATACAATGTGGTATTCCCGTTATGCATCAAGCACAGGGCTACTCAACAGGGTCGTTTTCGTACCCACCTCCACGTCTGTATCCACCCATCCCATTGAATAACAATAGTTAACAACCCCAATGCTATGATTGTCGTTGTGGCGAAGGGATAATGCCCGTGGTGTGACCTACTGGGTTACGAAGCATTATCAAGAGTTTAGCCCTTGGCTTCTTCGTGGGCTTTAATTTCCACTGAGGGGGTAAGTCATTTTAGTCGTGTCCATTTTTGCCCTCTGCACAAAATAACTGCCACGCATCCGCTAACGGTCAGTACATCTTCATCAAGTGTCATATGTGATCTATAGGTTTTATCTGTATCGGGCGCCCAGATCGTACCACCATTGTATTTACCATTACCTTTAATCTTCATATCATTGATTATATTACGGCCAATTATCGAACGATTGTCATTACCAACGACTTCTGTGATTATTCCGCATAAATTATTTTCACACGGCATGATTTCCACATGGATGTAACCACCCGTTTCTCCCGGTTCCGACTTCCAAACACCAAGAGCGGGTTCTGTCGATGCCGGCGTAGCCCATATCAGGCAAATTGCAGTCAAAATTGTTGAAGGATGTCGCATCACTATACCCCCGTGAAACTTGGTTACATGAATATGGTAGCTAAATTGACATTAAATACAACTACCACATTGAAGTGCGTCTCACTAGGTCAGGCTCAAGTGCGCCACCCGTTTGAGACAGTTTAAAACCCTCCTTTAGCATCAATTCGTCTCATTAGCTTGCCTCAGTTCTGAGACAGTGGTGGTCTCATTAGATATATATAGAATCATATGAGTCCACAGGAGTGCAAGATGCTTATCGGATATGCCAGAACGAGTACCACAGACCAGCAAGCAGGGTTTGATGCACAGTTAGTCGAGTTGGAGACTTACGGCTGTGAACGTACATTCAAAGAGCAGGTATCAGCCGTGGCCTCAAGGGGTGAACTCGACAGAGCTATTGATATGCTTCGTGAGGGTGACAAGCTGGTCGTTACCAAACTAGATCGTCTGGCTCGTAATGTGATGCACATGGGTGAGCTATTATAGCAGATCGAAGCCAAAGGTGCTGGCTTAGTTATCTTATCGCTTGGCAGTGAGACCGTTGATACCACTACAGCCACAGGCAAGCTGATCCTTAACATGATGGTATCTGTCGCACAGTTCGAGCGGGAGATGATGAAAGAGCGTCAGGTCGAGGGCATCAAGAGGGCGAAAGCTGAGGGGAAGTATAAAGGACGTGTTCCGACAGCTATGCGACAAGCAGATAAGGTTAAGGCATTGGTTGAAGCTGGTGTGCAGCGTGTGCAGGTTCAGGAGCAGCTTGGGATTAGCAAGGCGTCTTACTATAGATGCTTGAATGGGTAATGAGATTGGATACCTGAGCTTGCTAATTACGAGCTTGAACCAACGCCTTCTGGATCAAAGCATCTTTCAATAAACGCTTAAGTTTGTCGTTGAGACGATCATTATTCTGCAAGGCCATAAGCTCATCTTGGGTTAAGCTGTAAGGATCATCCTCTAGCTTCATGCGAAGGCCCATGTCGTTCCAGACTGATGTGATAATTATGCGCTCATGATCTGTCATACTCAGAATAACGACAGGATAAGGCACGATGTTAGCAGGTAGCTGAGTTTGTCAGCCAAGTACTGCGGTATGTCACCAGACGCACCACCCAAGGCTCTAGCTAGGTTCCTGACTGAACGCGAGGTACAGACGCCTTCTGGACGTTCTAAGGTATGGCAAGCGACAACCGTACAGCGCATGAAAGCACGTTGGAGCAACCAAGTGGATTAACGGACACAACTTCGCAAGCCTACGCTATAGTACTTGTACGAGGCTCTCCATAAGGCTGATGGGACCCTAGGATTCATGGGAGAACGAATTGGGTTGGCCCGTTTTTCAGGTGGGAATCCAAGGTAAAGCAATACTTCGGTGTCGTGTTCCAATAGCCATACGTCAGTGATCCAAGGGAAAAGCACTGGTTCAAGCTGGCGCCGGACGACTACAGGTCATGGGAAAGGTTGAATTAAGCAAGGCGTCGTACTATCACTGTTTGAGTGGTTCAGGGCATTGGAGGTCGGAGCTTGCTAGTTACGAGCCTCAACCGACGCCTTCTTGATTAACGCATCTTTCAGCAAGCACTCAAGTTTGTCGTTAAGTCGATCATTAGATATCGTCATTTTTATGATGCTCCTTCATTGGTGAAGCATGGACCGAATTACTCATACACAGAAGATCGGACAATCTCTAATCATGGTCACATTTTTTAATCCACACAAGTACCGTCGTGATCATAGTCAGTACACAACGCATCATCCTCCACTGACACTACGGAGTTGTCACCGTCTGCTTGTCTTTTTTCATATACTGCCCTGGCGCGAATTACCCGACTAATGGGTATGCTTATTGCGCGAACCCAATTTTTATCTTTTGTTGCAATTGCTTGGGACTCTATGAGAGATTCGGCTTGTTTAAACACCGCGTCGATATCAATCTCTTTTTTAAGCATGTTCTTGTTCAAAGCCTTGAAGACGTACGTCACAGGAACGCCCATCTGCAACCCCGATATGTTCTCATGCTTTTTGACAGAACCTGGGGTGCATGGGCCAGGATTGCAGTAAAGGGTACGCGCTCCGCCATCAGGTGTTATATAAACTATCTTATTCGTTACCGCTGGTCGCGCTGGTCGTACATCCTCAAGAATGCCTGGAAGAATTGTAGAATGGTACGTTCATGCGAGGCCCATAGTTGATTAGGCCATCACTCTTATTCAATTACATCCTGAGATTGAGCATCATACGCTTCTAGAGTTATCAAATGATGGTAATCTCTCCGATTAATATAGTCAGCCTACTATTTTTACTCCAAACTCTAAGGACCAAACTATGAGATTACTAATTTCAGCACTATTCCTATCTGCTATACCAATGACCACCATTGGCCAAACCCAAGCTGATAGGTTTACATGTAAGCCTTGGTCGAATGGTGGTCTGAGAATGAGAGGGGATGTCCAGCTAGAATTGTCAGGACTAAACCTTATTTGGACGAATGGTAAGCTCACACATACAGCGGTCATGATAAATCCTGATGATAAACTTGAGGGGAATGCCAGCGAAGCAAAAAGAATTTATGTAGCGGAAGACACAACAGCGGTGTATTTCTTGAAGAAGTTTCCAAGCTACACAAGCATCAATCGCACGCTAGTGACAGTACAAGAAACGAAGCAAAATATAACGGTGTGCCATCCCGTAGATTAGTATAAAACACTAAAGTCTTCTAAAGGTATCAAACCTCATTGCAGTCGTTGGAGGCGATCCCACAGCCCACTAGGTACGTCAGAGGGCTAGATGCAACAACTGTGGGGTGAAGAGTAACAACACGTATCAGATCAAACTGAGGGGCTGGAGAGTTAGCGTCAAGCATGGCCCATGCAAGAATAATTCAAAGATGGGCCACGCAGTAGTTGTCGCCATGGCTCACGTGTTAGCGGTACTCCACGCTCCAAAATTCTTGGCGGATACGGTGACTTCATAGCCGATAAACTCAATATCTCCATTAACCCAGCCATCATGGCCCGGAGCGAAGGTGTATGCATCACCCGCATGTACGGTTATTTCAGACCCGTCATCGTGTGCAACAGTCATTGAACCTTGAATTACAACGCCAACATGCGCTGCTTGACAGCTATGACCACCCACCAAAGGTTTGACGCACTCTGACCATTTCCAGCCCGGTTGCAGCACTAATTTGGTGGCCGTCGCCACACCTAAGTCAACCGAAGCTGAATGTGTTTTGTCAGGCTCTTTCAAAACATCGGGATTGGTGAATGACTTACTTGCTAAGGATTTTGACATTACTGTTCTCCAAACTTTCTATTGATGTGATTATCGTGAGGCAACTTTTAGTGAAAATCTATATCAAATTCGGGAGTGGTTTTTGCCCCATAAACACCACAGCCCACGAGGTACGTCAGAGAGCCAAATGCAACAACTGCGGCGTGAAGGGTAACAACACGTATCAGATCGTTTACACGGATAACTCTGACATGGCGATGGATGGTGCTGAGGTTGGATCAGATTCGAGAATAAATCTTTTCCAAATATGTCTACCATACGTCTACTAAAACTGATTCTATTTTTTATATATTTGATTTTAAGTAATATATTTTTGCAATTTAGAGTCTTTTGAATCCCCTGCGTCTACCATTCCGCCACTTGGGCCCATCGGTTGCTGTGGGCTGCGCCCCCCCGTACATGCGGCTTTTTGCACCAGAACAGGTTTTACAACGACCTTAAGCCAGTTTCGTGCCAAAGGGCTATGGTAAGTAGACCTCCGTAAGCAGCACGAATCTTGAAGCTTGAGATAGTCAAGTTTCCATCAAAGGTAAAGCCAGATATTTCAACGCTGAGGGAATAATTGCCGCAAAACCTCGCCTGACGGGGTTTGCCGAACAAGCTCAATGGTCGCTCGGTGGCGCCGGACAGAATGCAGGCGATCGTTTTGGTTTGCAAAGAGCACGATTTGCTGGCAGTTGGGGGCGAATTTTGAGGAGAGTTTGGAATGCGAAAAACCTTAATCATCGGAGCGCTGGCCTTCGTTTTGGGCGGTGGAGCGGTGTTTATCTACCTCAAACATAGCGCCCACTCCAATTCCTATGCCACCATGCATGAAATGCACCATGGGAAGTCTGGCGGGGCCTCCCAAGGTATGATGCAGGGGCATATGCATGATGAGATGACCATGCCCGGCCTGCAGGGCAAAGACACCACCGAAACTGAAGTCGCCGATCTGAGAAAAATTTTCCAACAGCACATGGAAATTGAGCGCCGAGTCACCAATCTCCCCGATGGTATCTCAACCTTTACCGCCTCCGAAAACCCTGAGGTGCGGGCGGCGATTGTCTCGCATGTGTCCATGATGGTGACCCGATTGGCGGAGGGCAAAAACCCAGAGGTGATCATCCAGTCCCCTACTCTAGATGCGCTTTTTGACGTGCATGAGGATATTGAAACCGAGATCGAAGTCACCGACACCGGCGTGACCGTCATCCAAACCTCCAGCAATCCCGAGGTTGTAAAACTGTTGCAAACCCATGCCGCCGAAGTGAGCGATATGTCCGAAAGAGGCATGGCCGCGGTGCATGAGCGGATGTCTCAATGACCCGGCGAAACTGCTCTTATCACCTGCCCCTCTTGCCGATTCTGATGGTCGGTCTTGTTTTGGAGCCCGTGTTAATGCAGCGCAAACCGTTTCTTGCGCGGCCGCTGTTGCGCCAGAATCCGAGAGCGGTGCTTGGCCCGTCGGCGTAAAGGCGCCTGTGCCGCGGGGGCGTGAAAAGCCCCTACCCATCCCGGCCCATCCATGGCAAAAACCGGGAAATAATCTTTGGGGTCACATGATACACCGCCTTTATACTTGGACCTTGTCGTTGGCTGAGCATCCGCGGGCGCTTTGGGCTTTGGCCATTGTCGCCTTCATAGAAAGCTCTTTCTTTCCGATCCCGCCGGATATCATGCTCATCCCGATGATCCTGGCGGCGCGGAGCCAGGCGTTTCGCATTGCTTTGGTGGCGGTTGTGGCCTCAGTTGCGGGCGGGCTTTTTGGCTATGCCATCGGGGCTTTCGCCTTTGAAAGCATCGGCCAGCCCATCTTAGCCTCATTGGGCAAGGAGAGCAGCATGGCCGCCTTTAATGATAAATTCAACGCCTATGGGACCTGGGCCGTGCTGATTGCCGGGGTGACGCCCTTCCCGTTCAAAGTGATCACGATCATGTCGGGTTGGACCGGAATGGCCTTGGTTCCCTTTGTGCTCAGCGCCTTGGTCGCGCGAGCCTTGCGGTTTTTTGCGGTCGCCCTTCTGCTGTATTACTTCGGCCCACCTATCCGCCGCTTTATAGAAAGACATTTGGGCTTGGTCTTTACCGCTTTTGTACTCATATTAGGTGCAGGATTTTTTGCGGTCAGATATCTATGAAAAAGAATACTCTGTTGTCACACTCATCTCGCCAATTGGCGCTTTTTGCAGCGGCAGGGTCGGGCACGCTCCTGGCAGGGGCTTACCTGTTTCAGGCACTCGGCTACGCGCCGTGCCAGATGTGTTTTTGGCAAAGATACCCCCATATGCTGGCCATCGCGATCGGCGCGTTGATTTGGTTTTGGCCCAGCCGCCTTCTGGCCGGGCTTGGTGCGCTGGCCGCACTGACGACCGCCGGCATCGGCGCTTTCCACGCCGGGGTCGAGCAAAAATGGTGGGATGGCCCCAGTTCCTGTACCGGTGCCGGAGCCGAGTTGAGCGGGCTGTCGGGGCAGGATCTTTTAGCAACAGATACCTTCGAAAAACTTGTCATGTGCGACGAGGTTTCCTGGGCCTTTGCCGACCTGTCCATGCCCGCTTGGAATGCGGTTCTTTCGGCTCTGCTCTGCGCACTCTGGATCCTGGCCCTGCGGGGCCGATAGCGCAGCGATACCCGCCCCAGCCGATTCCCAAAACCGCCGGGCACAGCACCATTTTCAGAGGTTTTTCAGCCGAATTTACGCGCAAATCCTCTGAGTTCTCAAGACCTCTGCATAACGCCATCTCAACACGAAATGAGGGCAGCGCGGGCCTGGGCGGGCGCATATGTCCGGTGGTGAAATCACTGCAAAATTTGAGCAATGACCATGTATATCAGTATATTGAGACGGTGAATGCGCCTGCCGGGGGGCAGGCAGGCGCAGCCCGGTGTTGCCACCGGGCAAAATGTTTTGGCTTGACGGCTGGGTTATGCAGAGAGCTTTTCCCATAATTTTCACCGCAATATGTTATTCATCCAGCCGCAGGGGCTCTAAGCGTTTGCATCGCATATGTTTGGACAGTAATGTGTTAGACAACTAAATATGGGAATATCCCAGACAGGCGGCCAAAATGACAGATGAAACACTCCCCCCCGAGAGCAGCGAAACACCAGCTCCCACATCCTCCGCCTATGACGGCCCGGCGATCAGCATTACGCAGGAGATGAAAACCTCCTATCTTGACTATGCCATGAGCGTGATTGTCAGCCGTGCAATCCCGGATCTGCGCGATGGTCTCAAGCCCGTGCACCGCCGGATTCTCTATGCGATGCATGAAACCAATAACACCCATGACAAGCCCTACCGAAAATCCTCGCGGCCGGTCGCGGAAGCGATGGGGAAATACCACCCCCATGGGGACGGCGCAATCTATGATGCTTTGGTGCGCATGGCGCAGGACTTCTCAATGTCCTTGGTGCTGTTGGACGGGCAAGGCAATTTTGGCTCCATGGATGGCGATAAGGCCGCGGCCTATCGCTACACAGAAGTGCGTATGGAAAAATCGGCGCAAGCGCTCTTGGCCGATATCGACAAAGATACAGTTGATTTTCAGCTCAATTATGATGGCAAAGATACGGAGCCCACAGTTCTGCCGGCCCGCTATCCCAATATGCTGGTCAACGGCGCTGGCGGCATTGCCGTGGGCATGGCCACCAATATCCCCCCCCACAACCTGGGCGAAGTGGTTGATGCGACATTGGCCTTGATTGAAGATCCGGATCTGACCTCAGAGCAGCTGATCGACTATATCCCCGGGCCGGATTTTCCCACAGGCGGCGTGATGCTGGGCCGCTCAGGCGCCCGCAAGGCCTATCTCGAAGGTCGCGGCAGCGTGATCAACCGGGCCAAAACCCGCTTTGAAGAGCTGCGCAAAGATCGTTGGGCCATCATCATTGAAGAGATCCCCTATCAGGTCAACAAAGCGGCAATGATCGAGAAAATTGCAGCCGAAGTGCGTGATAAACGCATTGAAGGCGTGGCCCATGTGCAAGATGAATCAGATCGTAATGGCGTGCGTGTGGTGGTTGAGCTGAAACGCGATGCCACGGCGGAAGTGGTGTTGAACCAATTGTTCCGCTACACGCCGATGCAGACCTCCTTTGGCTGTAATATGCTGGCCCTGAATGGCGGGCGGCCCGAACAGCTCACACTGCGGCGCTTTTTGACCTGCTTTATCGATTTCCGCGAGGAAGTCGTGGCACGCCGGACGGCCTTTGAGCTGCGCAAGGCGCGCGAGAGGAGCCATGTGTTATGCGGGCTTGCGGTGGCGGTGAGCAATGTGGATGAAATTGTTGCGACCATTCGCGCCTCAAGCGATGCCGCAGAGGCACGTCTGAAATTAATGGAGCGGCGCTGGCCGGCGGCGGAAATTTCCGATTATATCCGCCTGATTGACGATCCAACCCATACGATGAACGACGATGGCACCTACAATCTATCAGAAACGCAGGCGCGGGCCATTTTGGAGCTGCGTTTGCAGCGGTTGACACAAATCGGCGTCAAAGAGGTCACCGACGAGCTGGCTGTTCTGGCCGCGAAGATCAAAGAGTATCTTGAAATTCTGTCGTCTCGCGAGCGGATCATGGGGATCATTTCCGATGAGCTGCGCGAGGTTAAAGACAATTTCGCCGTTCCGCGCCGCACCGAGATCATTGAATGGTCCGGTGATATGATCGACGAAGATTTGATTGAGCGCGAGGAAATGGTCGTCACAGTCACCGCCGGCGGCTATATCAAACGCACGGCCTTGGCCGATTTCCGGGCGCAAAAGCGCGGCGGCAAGGGGCTGCAGGGCATGTCGACCAAAGATGAAGATGTGGTCACCACACTCTTTGTGGCCAATACCCATACCCAGCTGTTGTTTTTCACAACCGATGGTATGGCCTATAAGATGAAGACCTGGCGGCTGCCGCTCGGAGGGCGCACGGCCAAGGGCAAGGCGATTGTCAATATCTTGCCCATTCCGACCGGCGTCTCTGTGGCTGCGATCATGCCGGTTGACCGTGATGAAGCCGAATGGGGCGATTTGCAAATCGTCTTTGCAACTACACAAGGCGATGTACGCCGCAACCGCCTGTCTGACTTCACCAATGTGCGCTCAAATGGCAAGATCGCCATGAAATTGCCCGAAGGGGTGGAGTTGGTCAACGCGCGGATCTGCAGCGAAAATGATGATGTTATGCTCACCACCAACAGTGGCCGAGCCATTCGCTTTGCCTCGACCGATCTGCGGGTGATGAACTCTCGCGCCTCAACCGGTGTGCGCGGTATTCGTCTCACTGGCGACGATATGGTCGTCTCCATGTCCGTTATTCGCCATTTTGAAGCCACACCCGAAGAGCGCGCCGCCTATCTGAAGATGCGCCGCGCTCTGGCGGGCGTGACAGATGAGGAGGCCGGTGAGGACGATGTTCCTGCCGATCCGAACTTCTCGCAAGAACGCTATGAGGAAATGGCGGCGGTTGAAAATCTGATCCTGACCATTACCCGTGGCGGCTCTGGCAAGCTGTCGTCCAGCCATGATTACCCGGTGCGCGGGCGCGGCGGGATGGGCGTGGCCGCGATGGATAAGGCGATGCGCGGCGGTCCAGTGGTCGCCAGCTTCCCGGTAGAGCTTGTCGATCAAATCATGCTGGTGACAAGCACAGGTCAATCAATCCGCTGCCCCATTGACGGCATTTCCTTCCGCTCCCGCAATGCTGGCGGTGTGCGGGTGTTCAATACAAGCCGCGATGAGCAAGTGGTCAGCGTCGCCTATATCCCAGATCAAGGCGACGGCGAAGATACGCCCGAGGAAAGCACTTCCGAGGCCGCCTCTTAAACGACATATGTGACCGTGCAGGCAATTCTGCGCGGTCACATCGGCATTTTACGAAACTCATATATAAAAACTTTTTTATATACATAGGTGTATATATACCTATACGGCAAAACCACCCGCATAGCCCTACTCGGACTCGCACTCTTCTTCCGATTGCGTTAACGTAAAGTTAATAAATGTCGCGCGCCTCGGATCTAATGAGTGTTTAGCACCAAGTCGCAAGTAACGAGTTCATTGTGGCACCAAAGTGCTTCAATTCGGCCCTTCGACGTAGCTGATTGATTATAAATTATAAAGTTATGTGCAGCTGCGGCGATTGTGGTGTTTGGAGGCTTCTCCAAGCATAATACGAGTGAGGGGATGCAACGGCGGCATCATGTTTGATCTGCCTTAGCATTGCATAAAGCACGGTCTCTTGGGTGAGGGACCGTGCTTTTTAATTTGCCGCATTACAAGCTAAGGTCGTAAAGATCTGAAAATTTATCCTGCAGATAGGCCAGTAAAGGCGCTTCACTCGGCACCGCGCCACAGGCCTGCGTGATGGTCTCACGCGGCAAGTTCAACGCTCCATGACGCTGCAAGCTCTCCTTCAGCCAGGCCGTCGCCTTACTCAAATCTCCAACCCGAAGCTGATCGTCCAAATCAGGATTAAGCGCCGTCATCCGCTCAAAAAGGCAGCCTGCGTAGACATTGCCAAGCGAATAGGTTGGGAAATATCCAAACAACCCCACAGACCAATGGACATCTTGCAAACACCCCTGCGAGGCACGCGGCACCTCATATCCAAAATCAGCCGCAAAGCGATCATTCCAAGCGCTCTGCAAATCTTGCACTTGCAAATCGCCCGCAATCATCGCGCGCTCCAGATCAAAGCGCAGCAACACATGCAAATTATATTGCACCTCATCGGCCTCAGTGCGGATGAAACCATTGCGCACCGAATTTACCGCTTTGTAAAATTCATCCGCGCTTTCAATGCCAAAATCACCAAAGCCCGCGCGCATTTTTGCAAAGAGAAACTCGGTAAAGGCGCGGCTGCGGCCCAATTGGTTTTCATAGATCCGCGACTGGCTTTCATGAACGCCCATGGAGGCACCCTGCCCTATGGCCGTCAGCGTATACTCTGGATCAACATTTTGCTCGTAACAGCCATGCCCCACCTCATGAATGGTGGAATAAAAGCAATTGAACGGATCGCTGGGGTCCGTGCGCGTGGTGATCCGAACATCCTGCCCTGATCCGGAGGAGAAGGGATGCACCGCCTTATCAATCCGCCCACAGTTCAAATCATAGCCAAAACACTGCGCCAATTCACTGGCGATCTGCAATTGCACAGTCTCATCAAAAAACCCTTGCAGTGATTTCGCCGGGGGTTTTTCTAATATCTCACCACGCAGAGCCACCAATCCGGGGCGCAGTGCCCCAAACATCTGGTCGAGCTCAGAGGCTGTCGTGCCCGGCTCATAATCGGCCAACATGGCATCATAGACGTCCCCGCCGGCCGCCAGCGCCTGCCCTTCTTCGCGTTTGAGCGCCAAAACCTCCTGCAAAACAGGAGCGAAAGCTGCAAAATCATCCTCCGCGCGTGCCGCTGCCCATTTGCCCTGCGCCATTGAGGTTGTGCTGGCGATGGCCTCTGCCAAATCGCCCGGCACTTTCACCGCGCGCTCATAAGCGGTTTTAATCTCACGCAGCTGCGCCTGGGTCACCCGGTCAAAGGCTTGCCCGTCACAAGCCGCCAACCAATCGCCTACGCGCGGATCTGACCTGCGCGCATGCAGCACCCCTTCGAGCGCGGCCATCTCTTCGCCGCGTTGCGCAGATGACCCGCTGGGCATCATCGTTTCTTGATCCCATCCCAAACGACCTGAAACCTGACCCAATGCCTGTGTTTGGCGATCAAAATGTAGAAGTTCCGTTAAAGCCGTCATGAGGTCCCCCGAACAGAAGTGGCAATCGGATAGCCGGCCAAAAATCGCCCTCGAAGCACCGCAAGCCACAGAAGCACTGCGGTAAACTGGTGCAAAATAGCCAGATTCCAAGGAGATGAATGCATCACCGTTACGATACCTAAGATCATCTGAACCGTCAAAACAAGCCCCACAGTGCCAAAGGCGGCGCGGGTCACCTTATGGGCAGAGGCCTTGGCCCGCAAAGCCACCACAATGGCGAAGGCAAATAAGAGATAGGCGCTCATCCGATGAATAAACTGCACCAAGCCATCGTCCTCAAAGAAATTCCGCCACCAAGGCGACAGGCTGAACATATCGGGAGGTAAAAACCCACCAGCCATCAGTGGCCAATCGGTGTAATTGCGCCCAGCATCAATCCCAGCAACCAAGGCGCCCAGCAGCACTTGCAGCGCCACGAAATGCACCAAGCCGGTGGACATGCCAAACAGCTTGCGCTCCCGCGCGCGGCGTGCCTGCAGCAACTCCGCCTCAGAGCGGGAAAATATCTGCAAACTCCAGTAAATATATCCCAAAAGCGCAAAAGCCGCCCCGAGATGCGCCATAAGCCAATAGGAGGCCACATCAAGCCGCACACCATCCAGACCCGAATGAACCATCAGCCAGCCGATGAACCCTTGCAGGCCGATAAAAGGTCCAATGGCAAAGAGAGACAGGCGCCGGGCCTTGGGCAATTTGCCCGTGAAAAACAACAGCGCGAACCCAAGTGCCCAGGTCAGACCAATGAAACGCCCAAGCTGCCGGTGGCCCCATTCCCACCAAAAGATAACTTTGAATTCCGCCAAGCTCATAGCAGCATTTTGCACAGCAAATTCAGCGGTGGTTTGATAGGCGGCAAAGGCGGCCTGCCAGGCAGCGGCGCTCAAAGGCGGGATGGCACCCATAACCGGGTCCCATTCGGTGATCGACAGGCCACTGTCCGTCAGGCGTGTTAATCCGCCCACGGTGATCATCACAATGATCAAACCGACCAAGCTCCACAACCAAAGGCGCACCCAATGCCGATCTCCACTCCCGGCGCGCGCGATGGCACCCGCACTGGCGCTTGTGATCTTTGTATCGCTGCCAACCTCTTCAAAGATATTTCGCTTATTCGCCATGTTTAAGCCTTTCGTTTCATCTCAAGTTAGGGCTGAAAAATCCGCGTTCAACCACGCTCTTTCCAACGGACCATTTGGCGCATGGTGCCATGCAGCATTTGCACATCGGCTTTGGTCAGCGGCATACGCGACCACAGGTTGCGCAGATGAACTTTCATACTGGCAGCCTTGGTTTCTGGAAAGAAAAAACCTGCTGTATCAAGTCGTTGCTCAAAATGTTCGGCCAATTTCTCGACTTCAAGCCCGCTGGCCCATTCTGATTTTGTCACCTGAGCCGCAGGTTGCCCCACCTCGCCCAGCTGCCTTTGCCACTCATAGCTGAGGAGCAATACACATTGCGCCAGATTGAGCGACGGGAAGTCAGGGTTCACGGGGACCGAGATAATCGCATTGGCGCGGATGATGTCATCATTTTCAAGACCCGCGCGCTCAGGGCCAAACATCACCGCCACCTTCTGTCCCGTCCCAATCCGCCGGGCCGCTTCCGCCATCGCAAATTCAGGACTGTACACAGGTTTGGTCAAATCACGCGGCCGCGCGGTTGTGGCCATCACGAAGGTGGTATCGGCCAATGCCTCGGCGGTTGTGTCAAACAATCGCGCCTCATCGAGCAAACGCCCGGCTCCACTGGCCATCGCCACGGCCTTTTGGCTTGGCCAGCCGTCACGCGGGTCCACGATGCGCATATGATCGAGCCCAAAATTCCACATAGCCCGAGCGGCAGCGCCAATGTTTTCACCCATTTGCGGGCGAATGAGGATGATTGCGGGTTGTTGCAGAGAATGACGTGTCATAGGGTCTCTTAGCGTTCACAGAGGCGCGCGACAAGCGGTGGTCAAAGCCAATTTGTCACGCTATAGCCCGTAGCAACACCCATGCAATTTGGAGCCAATGCGATGAGCACTGAAGATTTGCCGCAGATCTACCTCGTCACCCCCAGTGTGATTGACCTGGAGCACTACCCCGATCAGCTGGCGCGTGTCTTAGATTCGGTCGAGGTCGCCTGCCTGCGTTTGGGCCTGGCCAGCAGTGACGAAGATCACATAGCGCGCACCGCAGATGCTCTGCGCGATGTCGCCCATGCGCGGGACATCATGCTGGTGATTGAACGCCATGCGTTGTTGGTGGACCGTTTGGGGTTGGACGGGGTGCATCTGATGGACGGCGGGCGCAATCTAAGGCAATTGCGCAAGGATCTCGGCGAAGACGCAATCCTTGGCGCTTATTGCAACACCTCCCGCCATGATGGGCTGACCGCGGGGGAAGCTGGCGCCGATTATGTCAGCTTTGGCCCGGTGGCGGCCTCCGCTCTGGGTGATGGGGCGCAGGTGGATCCAGAGTTGTTGACTTGGTGGAGTGAAATGATTGAGGTGCCTGTGGTCGCAGAGGGTGGCCTGACGGTGGATTTAATCCACAGCCTGTCCGATAAGGTAGATTTCTTTGCCATTGGCGCTGAAATTTGGACCCAGGACGATCCTTTGGCACAGCTTCACATGCTCGCCGCTGCCCGAAACAGCTAGGCCGCCCTGCAATCTACCAGCCGAGACCAGATTGACGCTTTGCCCTTAAGAGGTCGCATCTGCCCAAGGCAGGGCTGCGGCGACCTGCGCCTGTAAGTGCCGCGCCAAGGATTTGCGATCGGCAAAATCGATGGCCGCAACGGGTTCATGGTAGATCACCTGCACGGAGCCATGCCGCTTATAGGCCAAAGACTGCAGCAAATGGCGCGCCAAGTCACTGTCCCCCCACCATCCATAGAACCGCGGATCCTCGCCTTCAGGGGCATGGAAGGCCAAAGTAATGGCCTGGATGCTCAAATCATCCGGCACATCTGGCGTCAAAAAGGACTGAAACAGCGTCGGTTTAAATGGCAACACCCGCCGCCCGTCTGTCGAAGTTCCCTCTGGAAAAAACAGCAACCGATGACCATGTCGCAATCGATGTTGCAACAGCTGCAAATGCAGCTGCGCTTGCTTGCGGTCACGGGTGATAAATTGCGTACCGGTGGCGCGCGCCAACCAGCCAATCATAGGCCAATTTGCAACCTCTGACTTGGCCACAAAATAAATATCATCAAAGGCGTTCAGCGCAAAAATATCCAGCCAACTCGTGTGATTGGCCACCGCAACCGCGCTGCCGGGCATCGGCGTGCCGATCACCTCAAGGCGCATGCCCAGAACCCAAAATGCAAAACGGCAGACCGATTGTGTGATCTTTGGGGTCCAGGGCCGGGCCATGCCATAGACTGGCTTCTCCACCAAGCGCACCAGCAACAAAACGGCCAACCCGCCAAATGTGTAACCGCCCATCAATAGGCCGCGCCAAGCCACCCGCATCCAGCCCGCCGCAGAAATCGGCACGGGATCGGGTTCGGTTTCAGACATCCAAGTTGGGGACTTCGTCATCCTGACCCTTTCAGGTAGATCGTTTTTTGCCGCGGGTTCATCGCCGGCACATCCAGCACCATGCAGACATCCACCGTATTGAATGCCGCATCTACATAGGCCCCCTCACCGACACAGCCTCCCAAGCGCAAATAAGCTTTAATCAAAGCTGGCATTGCGCGCAGCGCCGCCAGACGATCAATTTCAAAATCCCCAGAAGCGCCCAGCGGCACGGCGCCCGCGCCAATCGCTTTCGGGCGCAATGCAGCCTGCGCCAGATGCTCCCGGCCGAGCAAGGACAGTGGCGCGGTGAGCGCGCAGAGATCAGTACCGGCAAAACTGGCTGTGCCAAAGAGGATTTCCGCCCCCTGGTCCGTCACATGCTGGGCCAAAGCTTGCCACAGATAAAACATCGCCGCCCCTCCCCGGTAGGGCTGGCGCAGACAAGACCGGCCAAGCTCCATCATGGGCCGGCCGGTTTGCATCAGCGGCGCAAGATCGAATTCTGATGCGGTGTAAAACCCACCTGCGGCCCCTGCGCCAGCTTGGGTCATCATGCGGTAAACGCCTACAAGCTGCTCGGCCAAATCCGCGCCGCGGGCCCGGTCCAGCACCATCAAATGCTCTGAGTGGGCATCAAAAGCATCGGCTTCAATCTCGAGATCATGATTGACCGCCGGCCCGCTGGCGCCCAACTCCCGCACAAAAACATCATAGCGCAAACGCTGCACCGCCCAAAGATCCTCCGCGTCCTTGGCCAGCCGCACTTCGAATTCCGAAGGCATCAGCATCGCGGCGCACCCGCTTGGGACCGCTTGACAATGATGATTATTTTAGCATTATGTCTCAACATGTTATATTAATTAGTGTACTAAGATTAAAACAATACGAGACCCATCAATGACAACCTTTCCAGCTTCTGGAAAATTCACAGTGATGTGATTGTTGATGTTGGACTGCACCTGACCTATGCCCCAATCGAGCTGATTGGGGTGTTGCACGCGCTGACCGGGCTCTAAAAATGAATTTAAATTTTCCATGGACCCTCTTTTTCGAAGCCATCATATGACAGAAAAACCCAATATAACAGCCCTTGTCGCTGCCCGCATGTGCCATGATTTGGCCAGTCCTATTGGTGCCATTGGCAATGGCGTTGAGCTTGTGGAGTTGACAGGCAAAACCCTCGGCCAGGAGGGAGAATTGGTCAAAGCCAGCGTCAACGCCGCCGTCGCAAAGCTCAAACTCTTCCGCATCGCCTTTGGTCAATTTAATGCGGATGAAATTTTAAACGCCGCCGAGATTTCAGCCGTGCAAACAGCTTGGAACGTCACCGGCCGTATTCACGTCGATTTTATCCCCAAGCAATTACGGAAGACGGATGTGAAAACCTGTCTTTTAATATTGCAATCTATCCAAGTCGCCATGCCGCAGGGGGCCAAAGTGGTGGTTAAAATTGCAGAGGGGCGTCGGATCATCCATGCCATCGGTCCCAAGGTCACTTTTGATGAAGCGCTATGGTCCGCCCTCACGCATAAGCAGATCGCGCCCGACATCCCCCCCAAACATGTGCAATTTGCAATCTTACAGGCGCTTGATTTGCCACTGCAACTCCATCACAGCGCAACAGAAATGACTGTCAGTTTTTGACGGCGTCTTCGCTGCCGCGCTTGGGTGCATAAAGATTTAAGCGCGCACCGCGCCGTCCCCACGCACCAAATATTTGAAACTTGTGAGCTGGGCGGCGCCGACGGGGCCGCGTGCATGCATTTTTCCGGTCGCAATGCCAATTTCAGCGCCCATGCCAAACTCTCCCCCATCGGCAAATTGCGTTGAGGCATTATGCATCAAAATTGCGCTGTCCAACCGTTCAAAGAAACGGTCCACGGCGCGGCCATCTTCGGCCATGATACAATCTGTGTGATTGGAGCCATATTGGCGGATATGAGCAATCGCCTCATCGACATTGGCCACGGTTTTCGCCGCAATTTCCATGTCCAAGAATTCTTTGCCCCAGTGGTCGGCCGCAGCCGGTTGGGTACCGGCAATCGCTTGTAGGGTTGTGTCCGCGTCAACCACAACTCCTTTGTCCATCAAAGCCTGGATCACCTCCGGGCCCCAGCTGGCGGCGATATCGTCATGCATCAGCAAACATTCAGCCGCGCCGCAAATTCCCGTGCGGCGGGTCTTGGCATTGAGCACCACATCCAGGGTTTTTTGCCGATCCGCTGACGCATCTATATAGATATGCACAATACCTTCCAAATGCGAAAAGACCGGCACCCGGGCCTCACGCTGCACCAATCCCACAAGCCCCTTGCCCCCGCGCGGCACAATCACATCTATCGTATCGACCATAGTGAGCATTTCGCTCACCGCAGCCCGATCACGGGTCGGCACCAATTGAATGGTCGCCTCGGGCAAACCTGCGGCAACCACCCCTTTGACCAGGGCCTTATGGATGGCCGTGGAGGAATGAAAACCCTCCGATCCCCCGCGCAGAATAACAGCATTGCCAGCCTTAAGGCAGAGGGCGCCGGCATCCGCAGTGACATTGGGGCGGCTTTCATAGATCACACCGATGACCCCCAAGGGCGTGCGCACGCGTTTAATATGCAGCCCATTGGGGCGCTCCCACTCTTCAAGCACCTGCCCCACAGGATCTTCCTGCTCAGCCACCGCCCGCAGCCCATCGACCATGTTGCGAATGCGGTCTTCATCGAGCATCAAGCGGTCCAGCATGGCCGCCGAAAGACCTTTTTCGCGGCCGTAATCCATATCAAGCGCGTTGGCCTCTATGATATCGCCCCTTGAGGCCCAAACATATTCAGCCGCCCCAATCAGGGCCGCATGTTTGCGCTCAGCGGTGGCAAATCCAAGTTCTGCCGCGGCGGCTTTTGCGGCGTTCCCAATCTGTTTAAGAGTTGCCTTCACATCCATCATCGTCTCCCAACAGTCTTACAGGACCATGTCATCGCGGTGAATAAGCGCCCCGCGGCTGGCGTAGCCCAATTTTTCTTCAATTTCGCTCGTGCGACAACCCAGAATTTTTTGCGCTTCCGCGCTGTCAAACCCCACCAAGCCACATCCCAAATCTCGCCCATCCTCGGCCAATATCCGTACCAGCTCACCGCGGGCGAAATCTCCGGAGATCTCTGTCACCCCAGCCGGCAATAGGCTTTTGCCTGCCATGAGCGCCTTTAAAGCGCCTGCATCCACATGCAGCGCACCTTGGGGCTTGAGTGATGAAATCCATTTCTTGCGCGCAGTCTTTGGATCCACCGAGGGCAGAAACCATGTTGAATTTCCACCAGTTTCAAGATATTTCAGTGGATTATGAGGTGAACCTAAAGTTATAGCCATTGCGCATCCCGCGCCCATAGCCATCTTGGCCGCCATCAGTTTGGTCTTCATCCCGCCTTTCGACAGGCCGGACCCTGCGTCCCCAGCCATACGCTCAATCTCTGGGGTCACCTCGGTTATGGTGTCAAACCGAATGGCCGTTGCGTCCTCATTGGGATTGGCCGAATAAAAACCATCCACGTCAGACAGCAGCACCAGATGATCTGCCCCGACCGTCACCGCGATTTGTGCCGCCAAGCGATCATTGTCGCCATAGCGAATTTCATCTGTCGCCACGGTGTCATTCTCATTGACAATTGGCACCACGCCGTAGCGCAACAACTGCGCCAAAGTGGCGCGTGAATTCAGATAGCGGCGGCGATCGGCGCTGTCTTCCAAAGTCACCAAAACCTGCGCTGCGATCACCCCATGCGGAGCCAAATGCTGCTCATAGGCCCGCGCCAGTTGAATTTGCCCGACGGCTGCGGCCGCCTGGCTTTGCTCCAATGTTAACTCTGCCGCACCAAGCCCGAGAACCGAGCGGCCCAGAGCAATGGAACCAGAGGAGACAATCACAACATCCACACCTTTTGCGCGAAAGCCAGCCACATCTTCAGCCAAAGAGGCCAGCCAATCTTGCCGCAAGGCGCCGCTGCTGCGCTCCACCAAAAGCGCCGAGCCGATCTTAACTACGATACGGTTGGCCTCAGTTAGGGCTGCCATTTCGGCGCCTCCCGATCCTGCGCGTGGACAAGCTCAATCTGCTTCACCAGGCTGCGCAAAACATCCGCTGTCCCCTCGCCCGTGCCCCCAGACATGGCCAAAACCAGCTGGCCGCCCGTGGCACTGCGCAGCGCCCCAAGCGCAAAGCTCAGATCATCTTCATCCAATTCATCAATCTTGTTGAGCACGGTCACGCGCGGCTTGTCCACCAAACCGCCGCCATAGGCTTCAAGTTCCTGCATCACCGTGTGGTAATCCTGGCCAATGCTTTCCGAGGTGCCATCAATGATGTGCAACAAAACCGAACAACGTTCGATATGACCCAAGAACCTATCGCCAATGCCCCGCCCCTCATGCGCGCCTTCAATCAGACCCGGAATATCCGCAATGACGAATTGGTCATCATCCACCTGCGCCACCCCGAGGCTCGGGTAGAGTGTGGTAAATGCATAATCGGCAATTTTAGGAGACGCATTCGTCGTCTCACCCAAAAAGGTCGATTTCCCGGCATTTGGAAGACCCAAAAGCCCCACATCGGCAATCAGCTTGAGATTTAACCAGATTTCCCGCTCGACCCCAGCAAGCCCAGCATTGGCGCGGCGCGGGGCTTGGTTTGTGGATGATTTAAAATAGAGATTGCCAAAACCTCCATTGCCACCCTTGGCGATCACCACTTTTTGCCCCACCTCAGTCAAATCAAACAAAATGGTTTCACCATCTTCATCCATGATCTGAGTGCCAACGGGCACTTTCAGGGTGATGTCATCACCATCTTTGCCCGTGCGCTGCCGCCCCATACCGTGCTGGCCATTCTTGGCAAAGAAATGCTGCTGGTAGCGAAAATCAATCAACGTGTTCAGACCGGCCACGGCCTCAACAATCACATCGCCACCACGTCCACCATTGCCGCCATCGGGACCGCCAAATTCAACGTATTTCTCCCGGCGGAATGACACAGCCCCGCCGCCGCCGCTGCCGGACCTGATGGTAACCTTCGCCAAATCGAGAAATTTCATAACACCGCCTTTAAATCATCTAACCTTAGCCGATAGAGGGTTACGGGCGCAGGCTCAAGCCTTGCCTGCGATTTCCCCGCCCCCTTACCAATTTCTTGAAACCCCAGCTTGCGCAAAACGGCGCCGCTGGCCGGATTGTCGTCAAAATGATCCGCCTCAACCTGACAAAGATCGAATTTTCGCATAAAATAGTCCAAAAACGCGCCCATAGCCTCAGAAGCATATCCCAAGCCCCAGTGCCGCGGATCAATGAAATAGGCGCAATTGCACAGGGTGTGCTCCGAGTTTGGACCAAGCCCTGCCACACCGATCACACCCCGCGAAGCCATCACAATCGCCGCACAAAAGCCCGGCGTGCCGCGATACCTCCGCTCGGTGATCCAAGCCTGCACTGCCGCCTTAGGCCAGGGCGTGCGGGTCGAGGCCAGCATCGGCGCCACCGATGGATGCCCGCCAATCCGCTGAACGGCAGGCCAATCTTCCAGAACCAAAGGGCGTAGACGTAAGCGTTTGGTCCTCAATTCGAAATGCTCTTCGCCCACCATATCTCACTCCATCGACCTAAGATATGTCCAGGTGGCAACGGTGGTTTTACGGGCCACACAAAAGGATTCCGCATCGCCAAGATAGGAAAATCCCATATCCGTCAGCACCCGCGCGGAGCGCGCATTGTCTTGAAAAACTTCTGCAAATAGGGTTTTGTTCCCCTGCGGATTGGCTTGGATTAGTGTCTCCACCGCTTCACGCGCCAGTCCAATGCTCCAAAAAGCTGGGGCCAACCAATAGCCCAGCTCGCCCTGCCGGCGATCAAGCCGTTTGAGCCCAATAACCCCCACAACCTCCGCCAAATCAGATTTACTGCCATCAAGAACCCAAACATCCTCGACACGCGCGGGATTCTGCGCTTGCTCTATAAAGGCATCAATGGCGCCAGGCGGTAGGGGATGAGGAATGGAGCGCGTGGGGCCCGACACGCGAATATCGCCCGCGTATAGTCCAATTAGCCCCGCATCAGATTTGCGGATTGGGCGCAGGGAGAGGCGCGCGCTTTCAAAGCTATGCTGAGTCCGGATCGGCGATATCATGACGCAATTCCGCCACCAAACAGGGCATAAAATACCGTGGCTACGGTCAAAAATGACAGCAGAAGAAACACAAACCGCTCTGCGCGGGTGCCTTGTATCGTGGCGGCAATCAGCTGCCCTGCCCCGGCCCAAATGGGATGGAGAAGCGTCTGGCACGCCAGCAACACCGCCGCGATGCTCACTGTCGCGGTAAATGCCGTGGCGCCAGGGGTTACAAAACTGGTAAAGGCCGCCGTAATCATGCCCCAGGCTTTCGGATTAAGAGGATGCACGATCAAACCGGCCAAAAACCCTGGCGGTGGCCCATCCGTCTGATCAGCTTTGAGCCGCATATTGGCCACGCGCCAGGCCAAATAAACAATATAGGCCGCCGAGAGATATTTCATCGCCAAAAATACCCCAGGTGCCGATTGCGCCAGTTGCATTAAGCCAAAGCCCAAAGGCCAGATGATCAGCTGTTTTCCCACAACGACACCCGCCACAAAAGGCAAAGCCCGCCGCAACCCATATCCAGCCCCAGTCGCCAAAAGCGCCATATTCGCGGGTCCCGGCGTGCCAATTTGCGACAGGGCAAACAGGGTTAATGCAATGAGTTCAACAGGCATTGTCAGGCTCCAAACTTGGCCATGCAGCACAACGCGCAAAGCACTTTAGGGAAAACGAAAAAGGGACCGGCCTTTCAGCCGATCCCTTGAATAGATAAACCTGAAAGGTTCGGCTTATTCAGCGGCCTCCGCGGTTGGCACAACTGAGATAAATTGACGGCTTTTGAGACCTTTGTGGAATTTCACATTGCCCTCAACAGTTGCAAAGATGGTGTGATCTTTGCCCATGCCAACACCTTCACCCGGCCAGAACTTCGTGCCGCGCTGGCGCACAATGATGTTGCCTGGAATTGCGTCCTGGCCACCATAGAGTTTTACACCCAAGCGACGTCCCGCTGAATCGCGACCGTTACGGGATGAACCACCTGCTTTTTTATGTGCCATTTGTGATTACTCCTTATCAGCTGCTGGTTTTTTCGCCGCTGGCTTCTTAGCCGCTGGCTTTTTCGCAGCTGCTGTTTTCGCTGCTGGCTTTTCAGCAGACGCTTTCGCGGCCGCTGGCTTTTTTGCGGTTGCTGGCTTTTTCGCAGCGGCAGGTTTTGCCGCAGCTGCCGGTTTCTTCGCAGCGGCAGGTTTTGCTGCGGCTTTTTTGGCTGCTGGCTTTTTCTCTGCTGGAGCGGCTTCAACCACCGGGGTCGCCACATAGGGCACTGAGCCCGCGCCTATGGCGGCTTTCACGCCGGATTTGTCAGCGCCTTTTTCCAAAATGTCTTTGATCCGCACCAAAGTCAGCTTCTGGCGGTGGCCTTTTGTGCGCTTGGAAGAGTGCTTCCGACGGCGCTTTACGAAGTTGATTGTTTTTGGGCCTTTGATTTGGTCGATGACTTCGGCTTGAACGCCTGCGCCCGCGATCATCGGTGCACCGACTGTGCTGCCAACCATCAAAACTTCGTTGAATTGAATCATCTCGCCAGCATCAGCTGCCAGCTTTTCGACGCGAAGCACATCACCGGATTGTACCCGATATTGCTTGCCGCCGGTTTTCATTACCGCAAACATTTGCGTTTCCTTTGTTTTTTTCGCGCCTTTCGGTCCCCACTTCGGTGTTTTGGCCAAGGCCACCTCAGACAGCGCGCCTGAATGTACAGACGTATTACACTAAAACGCAGCCCACTCTGGACCGCATTGCGCGCTTATTCATGGGTTTGGCTTTGAAGTCAAGCCTCTTCACAGCTCTTGCGTTGGCGTTAAGTTCACCATCTCGAGAGCCATGCGTTCAAAACGATCTGCCATAATGGTGAAGTGAATTGCGTTCATCAACTCATAGACTTCCATCATCTGTGGCATCGCCAGAGCATCACGATAAATTTCCATCTCCCGGTCTGTGAAATCACGGTAGGTAAAGGCATTGGCGACAATCAAATTGTCTGTCATCGCCTGGCGCACCTCGTCGTCTTGCTGGGCCAACATGGCTCTAAGGTCGACCTCATCAAACCGTTGGTCAATCAGGCCGGCCAAGGAGGCGGCCATCAAAAATCGCACCTGCACCTCCCGATAGGCTTTTATGGTCGCGCCCACATATCCAATGCTCTCGGCCATATCGAGAAAATACTGCGGCTGCGGCGATCCACGCGCGGCCAGAGCCTGCGCCAAGCGCGCGCCCTCAACCTCGCGATCTTCGAACTCCAGCCCATGGCTTTCGTTTTCAGCAGTCACAAGTTTCTGCCCAAGGTCTGAGCCGTAAAATCCCGTGGCATGAGCCAAAACATCCTCTGTCAGGGCCTTGTCCAAAATCTCCAACGCATCGCTTTTCAAAGCCTCCGGCTCAAACATGCGATCCGCAAGCCGTGACCAGCTGAGGCCAAAGTCATCCGCATCAAGGCCCAACATCGTCGGCGCATCCCGCGCAGACAGGCGCATGGATTCAAGCGCCACATCAAAACCAGTCACCGCCATGAATTGCGCAATCTGTGCACGATCTGCCGATTTCACAGGCATCACCGTGCAAAACAGCAGCGACATCGCAAGTAATATTTTACGCATGACCATCATAATTTTGCCCCTGTAATTTCATATATAATCTATGGCTCGGCGTTAAAATTTCAACTCCAGATCAGAATATCACAGCGGCAGACGGATTTGCGTTGATAATCCGCCCAGTTTCGCACTCTCACCCAACACCAGCTGCCCACCATGCGACCGCGCCACATCCGCCGCGATGGCGAGTCCCAATCCAACACCGCTGCCCTGATTTTGACCGCGCGCCGCTTCAAGCCGTACAAAGGGTTTAACGGCCGCCTCACGCTCTGCCTCGGGGATGCCCGGACCATCGTCATGCACGGTTATGTGCAGGCCTGTGTCCGCGAAATGAAGAGCCAAAATACTCTGGGTGCCGTAGCGGCCTGCATTGACCAAAAGATTCTCAATGGCCCGGCCAATCGGCACCGGCCGCAGAGCGCAGAGCCGCGGCGCGCCGACCAGCTCGAAATGAGCCGGCGGCGTCATCCGCGCAGCCAGCTCTGAAGCCAGCGCAACAAGGTCCACATTCTCAACCGGGTCTGCCGCCAAATCGCGTGCGTAGTTTAAAAAGGAATCCACCATCATCTGCATCGACGACACATCTTTTTTCAGGTCCTCAACCTCTGGCCCCTCCATGAGCTCCAGAGCCAATTGCAAGCGCGTAATGGGGGTGCGCAAATCATGGCTCACGCCGCTGAGCATCATAATACGCTGTTCAATTTGCCGTTCAATCCGGTCCCGCATATCTAAAAATGCCTGCCCAGCAGCCCGCACTTCCAGCGCACCAGACGGGCTCAGCGCCACCCGCTGGCCCCGCCCAAAAGCCGCCGAAGCCACCGATAGCCGCTTAATAGGCCGCAATTGATTGCGCAAAAACATATAGGCAATCAAAGTCATAAAAATGCCCGTAAAGACCATCAGAACAAGCACTTGATGCGGATTAGACGCAGAGACGCGATCGCGGCTTAAGATCAGCTGAATGGGTCCTTTTGCGGTCATAAGCCCAAGCACCACAAAATCCAAATCGGACAGATCAATTTCGCGAAGCCCTTCGAGCCGGCTGCGCATGAGTGGAATAATGGTGCGCCCAGAGATATCATAAAACATCAAGCGATTGTCACGCGGCACCCCATCCCAAGACTGCAGATCAATGTTAAGCTCTGCCGCAAGGCCCTGCGACACCTCATCAACAGGGTGCCGCTCAAGCGCGCGCAGCACCAACTCAACCTCCAGCAAAAGGTTATTCGTCATTTGTTCCGTGACATCTTCAAAATGCCGTTGCACAAAGACAGCAGCGACGGCCAATTGTAACGTCAGCATCGGCAAGAGCAAAATCGCCGCAGCACGGCCATAGAGTGTTCGAGGTGCAAATTGTTTTAAAAAGCGGCCTATCATGGGCGCAGCTTATCAACTTGAGAGAGCAGAAGGAATGGCAGAAACACAGGCCCCCCAAATCCGCCGTCTTGTGGCGCCAAACCCGTCTCCCATGACCTATACCGGCACAAATACCTATTTTCTGGGCCTGCGCGACATCGCCGTCATCGACCCGGGCCCAGATAATGACGCGCATTTTGCTGCCATAGTTTCGGCCATTGCCCCCGATCAAAAGATCACAAAAATTTTGGTGACCCATGCCCATCTTGACCACGCCCCCTTAGCGCGGCGCCTCAGCGCCCATTACGGCGCGCCGATCTATGCCTATGGGGACAGCGGCGCAGGACGCAGCGCGCAGATGATCGCCCTAAGCGCGGCTGGCAAGATCGGAGGCGGCGAAGGTGTCGATTATGACTTCCAGCCCGATATAACCCTAAAAGATGGCGCCGTTTTGGACCATGAGGGACAAGAGCTTATCGCCATTTGGACGCCTGGGCATTTCGGCAATCATATGGCCTTCTCCTGGAACGGAGCACTCTTCAGCGGAGATCACGTTATGGCTTGGGCCAGTACGATGATATCGCCGCCTGATGGGGACCTTGGCGCCTTCCGCCGCAGCTGTGCGCAGCTGCAACAGCGCCGCGAAAGGCTCTACCTGCCCGGCCATGGCGATGCGATAGAAGATGGCCCTGCCCGGCTGCATTGGCTTTTGGCCCATAGGCAGGAGCGGGAATCGCAAATCATCTCCCATTTGCAAGGTCAGCCCAATAGCGCACAAGGCTTGGCCGAAGCGATCTACACCGACATCGATCCCCGCCTCATTCACGCCGCGACACGCAATGTTTTGGCGCATTTGATCGACCTATGTGAGCGCAATTTAGCCACCTGTCAGGGACCAATTGACCTTCAGGCAAAATATTCTGTGATCTGAGGCGATTTTCGAATTTTTGGGCTAGACCTCCCAAACCCGCACCGCTATATCCGCCCCCAGTGGTCCGGCGTAGCTCAGCGGTAGAGCAGTTGACTGTTAATCAATTGGTCGTAGGTTCGATCCCTACCGCCGGAGCCATTTAAAACAACACCCTAGCGAATTTTGCAGGGTGTTTTTTATGGAAAATTCTAAGACAGCCCGTGATT
>Ga0181603_10000558_pt1 | contig 31911 bp, 31 predicted proteins | sample 041ome_13_FD_148633 | JGI IMG/M metagenome (GOLD analysis project Ga0181603, IMG submission 148633) | Coastal salt marsh microbial communities from the Groves Creek Marsh, Skidaway Island, Georgia - 041409US metaG (spades assembly) | ecosystem: Environmental > Aquatic > Marine > Intertidal zone...
ACTAAAAAATCACAAATCCAAGAACTTAATCAATAAACAAAGGCAAGTCATCACTTACTTCATTAGTAGCTTGTTTCATTCTAGGTAAAGTGAATAATAAGTCAATTTAAGGAGGATAATGCCTGATCCTTTGATTTTCCAAAACCCCATACATCAACTTAAGTAGTATTCATTTTACGTTGATTTAATCAATCTTCCAGTATAAGAAATACTTTTCGTCGTCCATTTTTTTGATTAGTAAATCCAAATTATTTTTATTTTTCACAAGGGTATTTTTATATGAATCAAGCTGATCAAAAACCAGCGCATCCCATAAATCCAATCTTTTGTAAATAAGATTTTTAAGTTGTTTATCTTTTTGGATATATCTATAATTTTTAATCCAAAAATCATTATCATCTATATTAACATAATCTAAATCTTCCAACCATTTTTTTATAATTTTCCTGTATTCTTCAGTAAGTTTCTCTTCAGCGCTACCAGTATTTTCTTTCAAATAAGATAATTCTTCTCCCTCATAAATTTCAATTATTCGAGTTGAAATGTTTTGGTTTATTAAAAGAAATTCTAGAGTACCTTTTTTAAAGATTTTATAGTCCAAGTTTGGAGGAGTAAATGGATTTCTATAACCAAATAAAGACATAGGAGCAAAATAATACTTCAAATCTGGCTCTTCATCGTCCTCCACAAAATCAATAAATATACTGTCATTATTAACATCCCATCTTTGATATTGTTTCGAAAAGAAATCACTATACCATTTTAAATTTTCTGTATACTCATCAGTGTAACTTAATACTGAGTCAAGTTCTTTTGAAATGGTTTTAGATACCTCTATGTATTCATTTCGCATTTCAAAGTCTTCACCGACACTTTCTGTGTAAAAAGTAAATGTTACTACTACAAAAAGACCAATAGCATTTAATAGGAATTTTTTACTGTTATCACTAAAAGTCCGAGAGCTAAATTTCTTACCTAAAGTGAAAAGTCTGACATACCACTTCTTAGGTTTTTTTATGACAGTCATCTTATGTTGTTTTCAGAACAATATACAGATTTTTAATCCAGCAGACTACATCCTTATTTATGATGATTTTTTAACACCCTTTAACTCAACTTCAATAACATTCATTTTACGATAAATCAATCAAATCATTATTAAATAAACTCAACCTAATATAAGACGACACAGTTAATCCAAACCTATCTGCATTCCTCTTTAAAGCTTCATTACAGCCTTTCTCTAATCTTATCAATATCTGTTCTGGGTATCTTATCATAATCTTATTTAACTACTCTTATATTGTTCGCTACGGGTCTTTATGCCCTTCACTCACTTGTATCCTTGTATGCTCACTTCGGACTCTGTCCTCCGTCCTTCGTTCGCTATCTTTTTCTTAGCACTTTATATGCTTCTTCTTTAGATTCTGAGCTTAAGAGACATAGGTAGCCCTAAGGTACCAGTCTCTTTTATATGCTTACTCCTCTGAGTTCTTCGCATTTGAGACAAAGAGTTTTACATAAATTAACTCTTCACAGCATTCCACTTGTTTACGCAAGTACAGAGCTTCGTTGCTTTCAGGTTGAAGCGGTAGTATCTCTGCTTCCCATTCTACTACCTTTTATTATATTTAGTCCGAACCGAGTTTTAAGACGCATAAAACTAAATCTATATATATATAACTGATATGTATATAAAGTGTTCAGGTCAATAAAATCAGGCTTCTGAAGGTTTGTTGTTTATCAAAAACGCCAGATAAACGTTTTAGTCGTTTAAAAGCTGTAAAATAGACTCTCTAAGTCAAATCGGTCTACTATTTGGTCTACTTGAAACAAAAAAAGCACCTACACTATTAGTGTAAGTGCTTGATTTACAAAGTGGAGAAGATGGGACTCGAACCCACGACCTCTTGACTGCCAGTCAAGCGCTCTAGCCAGCTGAGCTACATCCCCAAGTAAATATAAATGTGTAATTTACTTCCTAATGCACTGGTTTTAGGAATATTTATTTACATTAAAATATTTTTATTACAATTAAATTGTGTTCAAATTTAGTCAATTTCTTGGCACTCATTTGGCACTTTCTAATTATTCCCTCATTTTACTCTCTTAAAGTCAATAACTTATTGATAACTACCATACTTAAAATTCAATTAAAACTCTACAAACACTTAACTTTGTGACAGTTATATATGAAAATACAACAACCATTATGTTTAATTATTATATAATAGTAGCAAGGTATTAACGTCAGGAGTTAATGTTAGCCTTACCACCCAAGATGGACAAAAGTTAGTTATTGGGTTAGAAGTTGGATAGTAGACTGCAAGATTGAGATAACATCTAAACATAGCGGTTGAGGTTTCTCCGATAGTTACAAAAATGGACTTACTATAATACTGATATGGGTATTTAAACGAACTGGTCAGTTGAAGTGTAAGTAGAAAACAAGTAAGATGCGTTTAGGTCGTAAGGGGTTTACTATCTAATAAATTAATCTATTTAATAGGCTTGCTTACCCGCTTCGCCAGAGTTGTTTAAGATTGAAATAGAATACTACTTTTTATTATACTTATTAAATAAATAAACAAATACAGGTGGTATAAAGAAAATGAAAATTATCCCAAAATATACATACAGAAAATACCCTAATACAAGTGAAAAAATTAATGCAAGTATGTATTTTTCATAAAAAACTAAATTAATAAATATGCCCAGACCTAAAGGTAGCCAGAACAAAATAACATCAGAAGTAAAAGAAAAACTACAACTACTTATAGACGATTTAATAGCTTCTTTAGACGTAAATGAGTTAGACGCCAACCAACGCATTAAAATGCTTCAAATAGCCTTACAATACACTATACCAAGAATGAAACAAACTACGAATGAAGTAAGTGAAGACGTGCCTTTGTTTATTTAGTGAGTTCAGAAACACTTATTTAATAGCTTAAGAGGTGAAACTAACTCTAATTTGTGTTAAACCTTTCTTGGTTAATGATGTCTAATTTAAAAACAAATTTAAATGCTATGAAAGAATTTTTATTATTATTCATTATGTGTACAGTTTCTTATGGTCAAGAATCAAATTATAAATTAAGCTCACTTTTAAATGACGATTTAATTATAGATAATAAAGCTCCAAACATACATTATATTGGTAATGCTTGGTTAAAAAGACTTATAGTTGCAGATGAAGATTTTGATTATAATTTAACACAAGCTACATTTCAAGCAGATTCTACTTTAGATTGGCATAAACATTCAACAGGTCAAGTTATAATTATTGTAGATGGAGAGGGTTACTATCAAGAAAAAGGGAAAGAAGTTATTGTTTTAAAAAAGGGAGATGTAATTAAGTGTGATAAAAACATTGAACATTGGCATAGCTCAACACCAAATAAGGATGTTTCATACATTGCTGTTTATGGAAATAGTGAAACAATTTGGACAGAAAAGCTCTCAAAAGATAACTATGACAAAATCATACCTGTTAATTAAATTTTCTAAAACACCTTTATTAAGTAATTCAATACACTTTACCAAGAATGAAACAAGCTACTAATGAAGTAAGTTTAGACTTGCCTTTGTTTGTGTGATATGGACTTATAATTTTAACGAATTATTATTATTTACAGATGTTACTTTTTAATGGAATAGCTGTCTAAACTATTATAAACGTTTTATTAGTTTTTGTTTATGGTTAATAAGTAGAGAACCCTTTTTTGTTAATTCAGAAGGGTTTTCTTTTAAACCACAGGCATATCATCTTCAGTAAGTTCAGCCTTATAAAAAAAAACACGGAGTTAAGATATTGTAGAATTTTATTATATTTAAATGTCTATATACTAACACATGAAAAACCTATTTTTTACAGCACTTCTTCTAATTTTATTTCTTAGTTCATGTGAGTATGGAGTCCAACAACAACCCCCAAATTTTGTTATTATTTATGCTGATGATTTAGGTTATGGGGATGTGAGTTCCTATGGAATGGGGAGATTACAGACACCTAACATTGATAAAATTGCAAATAACGGTTCTCGATTCACCAATGGTTATTCAAGTTCAGCTACTTGCAGCCCCAGTCGTTATGCGCTTTTAACAGGAACATACCCCTGGAGAAATAAACGCGCAAAAATTTTAACTGGCGCTAATCTGATTATTGACACCTTAGAGATGACATTACCTAAAATGCTTAAAGAAAAAGGCTATAAAACTGGTATAGTAGGTAAGTGGCATCTTGGTCTTGGAGATTCTAAAGTCGATTACAATCAAAGAATCAGTCCTGGACCAAACGAGGTTGGTTTTGATTATAGTTTTATAATGCCGGATACTCAAGACAGAGTTCCTACGGTATATGTTGAAAACGGAAATGTTATAAATCTTAATCCAATGGACCCCATTCAAGTCAGTTTTGAAAAGAACTTTGAAGGTCAGCCAACAGGAAAAGATAATCCCGAACTTCTTTCCATGAAATGGCATCACGGACATAATGGTTCTATTGTCAATGGGATTCCAAGAATTGGATTTATGAAAGGGGGAGAAGAAGCCAAGTGGAGTGATATACATATGGCAGATGAATTTTTAATAAAAGCTAAAAATTATATCAATAGTGTAAAAGGAAGCCCCTTCTTTTTGTTTTACACACTGCAACAACCTCACGTACCTAGAACTCCTCATCCTAGATTTGATGGTTTATCAGGAATGGGACCAAGAGGAGATGCCATCATAGAAGCGGATTGGTGTATTGGTGAATTATATACTCATCTTAAGAAAAATAATTTATTAGAAAACACCATTATAATCCTATCAAGTGATAATGGCCCTGTACTAAATGACGGTTATTACGATGATGCTATTGAAAAATTAGGTAGCCATACCCCGTCTGGTAACTTAAGAGGTGGCAAGTACAGTCTCTTTGATGCGGGAACAAGAGTTCCCTTTATCACATATTGGGAAGGAAAGATTGTTCCTCAGGTTTCAGATGAAATTGTTTCACAGATTGATTTTTTAAATTCAATAGCTTCACTAATTGGCTCATCCATTCGCTCAGAAGACGGCGAAGATTTAGCAAATGTTTTATTTAATAATTCCGGTACTGGAAGGAATGACTTGGTTCTCGAGGCCATGACTAAAACTGCCTTCAGAAGCCAAAACTGGGTTCTTATTCCTCCTTATTCTGGGCCTGATAAAAATCCCAACACTAATATAGAGTCTGGAATCGCAGAAGATTTCCAACTTTATAATTTAAATATCGATATCTCTCAGCAAAATAATTTAGCAACAAGTAATCCAAAAAAATTAAATGAAATGATTGAACGTTACGAGCATATTATTGGAGTAAAATAAATTACTAATTCAATCTCAAAGTTTTAGTGAGGAAGTTTTGTCTTAAAGAAAAGGTATAATGTAAATGTGTATAATTACTGAAGCTATAAAACCCCAAGCAAAGGCAAATAATGCAAAACCAAATAATCCAAGTTTTTGTAAAAGCCAAAAATTGATTTTAAATCTTAATGGGATTGCTCTATCAATCCATTTCTTTTCAAAGGTTACGGTATTGTTCTTCATTTTTGTTGGATTTTAAATTATATCAAAAGGTACTAATTTAATCTCAAAGTTATTTTTTAAACACCTTGATTAGATAATAAACACCTAAAGACCCTAATCCTGCTATTAATAATTTATCAGCATATTGCCAAGACATTAATTTAAAGAGAATAGCAAAACAAGTAATTGAAAACCCAATATATTTTACTTTTTCCATATACCCAAAGCTACTAATTTCATCTCAAACCTTTAGTGAATCACCATTCCTGATAACACCTTGTGTATAAACTTTTAAAGTATGCTTCAAAGATTGCAGGTGTATCATACCCTTCTGCTCAAAAGGTTTTAAGGCTTACAAATATTGAAGGGTTGTTATAGTGGGTTAATAAGTAGAGAACCCTTTTGTTAATTCAGAAGGGTTTTCTTTTAAACCAAAGGCATATCATCTTCTGTAAGTTCTACAATACACTTTACCAAGAATGAAACAAGCTACTAATGAAGTAAGTGAAGATTTGCATTTGTTTGTGTGATTGATTGGGTTATATATTATTGGTATATTTAAATATCTTAAAACCAACACAATGAAAAAGCTACTTCTTGTTTTACTGTTTATTTCGTCAACCGTGTCTTGTTCTCCAGATGAAGAAACTCTAACTACAACAACAGAGCCCATATTTCCTATTTATTTAGACTCTAATGGAATTACAATAAAAGCATATGATTTTGCTTTAGTTGGGAATGAATATGAACTTAATGGAGTAAGCTATACTGTTGTCGATGATTCAACTATTGATGCTCAAATAGCAAACGCTAATGTTAACCTATGTACAACATTTGTAAATAATATGAGCGAACTATTTAAAGATAATTCATCGTTTAACTCTGACATTAATTTTTGGGATACTTCAAGTGTTACTACAATGAATAGTATATTTGAAAATGCAACAGCATTTAATCAAGATATTGGTAATTGGGATACTTCAAGTGTGACTGATATGGTTGGTATGTTTTATGAAGCATCATCATTCAATCAAGATATTGGTAACTGGAATACTTCAAGTGTGACTGATATGGTTGGTATGTTTTATGAAGCATCATCATTCAATCAAGACATAGGCAGTTGGGATACTTCTAAAGTGACTAGTATGGAACGAATGTTTTGGGCTGCTGAAGCATTCAATCAAGACCTTTCAGGATGGTGTGTTACAAATATTACATCTGAACCTACTGGGTTTGCAACTTCTTCCCTAACAAACTTTAACAAACCTGTCTGGGGGACTTGTCCTTAAACCACAGGCATACCATCTTCATTAAGTTCAGGGTTACTTTATTTGGAGCTCCTGTTGTTCTTCCCATTTTTTTTATTTTAGTAATATGAAACAGATGCTTAAAAATTATCTTAAAGACCCACTCTCCACAATTGCTGTTAACACTACAATATTTATAATGGGCTGTTTATTTTTTGGTTCTTTAGCTACTTTTGGTATAGTATCAGAATTTGTTAGGGATTATAATGACCCCCCTCAAAACATAAGGCATCAACATATTCAGCAGCATATGGATGAGCAGATTAAATACAATGAAATGATTAAACTACTTGACTCAATTAACCATAAGCTTGATTAAATCATCGGCATATCATCTTCAGTAAGTTCAGGTATTTCCAATCCTCTTCAGTAAGTTCTGGAGTTTAGTAATAAAAATTAGTTTAGCGATTCTTCTAGAGCCGAAATTAAATTTTTTCTGCTTTCCATGTAACCCTCTAAAGTGGTCTTTTTTACAATCATTGGTACTATTTTCGCTTTTAAGTATGCTTTTAGTTTAGAATTTTTTTGAACTATCTCATAAAATTCCAACATAATCCCTTTATCCTTTCCCGTAAAGATGTCTTTCATATAAAAGTTTGTATGATTCTCAATAATTTGCATCTCTATTCTATCAGCAATCTTTTCTTCATCATTATGCCATGCTTGAATAACTTCAGTGTAATAAACATAAGTGTCTTCTATTAGTGTCTTTAATTTTTGAGAATTAATAAGATTTATTCTCCCATCATTTATGAGTGATTTATATACTGATGAAGGAGGATTGAAACTTCTAGATACAATAAACGGATTTGAAAAGCCCCCACTAGATACATTAGAAAACACAGAGTCTAAAGGAGTATCTTTATTAAGAATTAGTTCTACAGCTTTTAAATCCTCTTCAAACCCCCTATTTCTATATCTTAAATACGCTTCAGCAGATTTTAACTCCTGAATTAAACTTTGTTTAACTATTATTCTCTGATTATCTTTTTCATATTCTTCTCTAAGATTTTCTACAAAGAAAGAAACGGAAATACTGAATACTATTACAAAGAATTCAATTGAGTATTTGATTATCAGCTTTTTCATATCGTTATTATTTAGATAATTCAAGATATGAATTTTTCAGAATCTAGATTTTAATGATTTTTTAAAACCTTAACTAAAAATAGCATTGTAAATCATCTACATATCTTAAGTAAGTTCTGGGATAAAACACGGAGTAGAGATATTGTTGATTTAATTGTACGTTGCGTCTTATGACCTCAGCTCGGTCTAATTATAAACTTGGATAAATGATTTTCAATAAGTTTATCAACTTCTATTTTTTATTCTTAAAAAAAAAGCGTCAATTTCAAGATTTAATCCATTACATAATTTATTAAGCATTTCAATCGAAATATTAGATTTCCCTTTTTCTATTATTTGAACATATTTTCTGTCAATACCGCACTTTAGAGCTAGTTTTTCTTGAGACAATTTATTTTCTAGCCTAATTAATTTAATTAATTCAGCTGTTTTTTTTGAGAGTTCTGTAATCAAAAGGTTATTGTATTTTAAACATTAAAAGGTAATATTTGACTAGTTCAAATCAAAAAAGTTTAATCATGGGAAATTTAATAAAAATATTTTCTCTTAACAGGGTTTAACTTTATTTATAAATCACTTTTGATTTAAGAATAAGAAATGCATTTAAATTCGTAAACTAAGGAGAACTGTTTTTTTTGTAAGAGTCATTAATACTAATGAAATGGCTTCTTACTTTTACAGGCCTTAAGACATTTATATCTATTTCAAGTTTCATTGCCTTACTATTTTTTAGAGGCATATGACAGTCAATACATTCTGACAGAGATATAGGATTATTTAAGGATTGTTTAGAATGCTTAACTTCTTGGTGACAAGAAATACAAATTGAATTGAATTTTACACTATTACCCCGTTCTTGTTTATGTGGATTATGACACGTCATACAATCCATATTTTCAGTTTCTTGAAAACACTTACTAGCAATTAAAGCTCCAACTTGATTTCCGTGTACATCTATTTCATTAGGATTTTTGTTGGATTTATTTTTATTGATAAGATTCTTAATAGAATTTCCTGGTTGAAAAGAGAAACGTTTATATTCACTTTTATCATCAATACCCGAATGACATAAAGCACAAACACTTATTTTTTGACTTTGATTAAAGTCAGCAAATTTTAAAATGTATTTCCCAATAGTATCCATTTTATTTTTTTGGTGATGTTTTACGTGATTTTCAACCGCTCCATGGCATCTTTGACAATCTATACCATAAATAATATTTTTTCTTGAAAAGCTATTTTTTTTGAAGTCATCTGTCATACTCAATTGCTCTGCATAAGTAACATGGCATTCCAAACAAATAGGAAAAATTGGCCGCATTTCAGATAGTGAAGAAAGATAACCAGGGCTATTAATCCATTTACCTGGATTTTCAACAAACGACCCTTGTAATTGAAAAAGAGAGTTATTGTCCCAAGTCAGGAAAGATTTTCCTTTATTTCCAGAACCAAGAACCACATCCATACTTTTTTTATAATAAGGTTTACGAATATAATTCCTATATCCCTCTTGGTAAAAAACACCGTTTTCGTATGTGAATTTTATGGAATCACCACTGGCAAAATTAAGGGAGTTTTTTTTTGGAAAATTTACATCATTGAATTCAAATAGCTTAGATGTTTTGTAATGAGAAGTTTGTAGGTGAGAGGAAACTATTTTAGGATGACATTCTATGCAAGTATCCATTCCAATATAATTTAAACCATTCTGTTTATTTACAATTGACTTAATGGGTACAAATTCACTAGTGTGAGAATTACAGGAAAACAGTAAAAATTGTGTTTGTAGAATACAATATAAAAAACTTCTCGAAGAAAATTTAATAGGCTCAAATTTAAATTATTTGTTTTTTCAAATTAAGCCCCAGTAGAAAAGAAATAAGAATTAAATTGAATAGCATACAATAGTATGCTCTTAATCATAGGTGTGCAACGTATTATGATGGGGGTTAATACAATAGGGGTATGGTTTCAAGGGTTATATAGTATTTACTACTGAAAGATGGGAATATCCCATAAGGATACATTCAGTACATCTTCAAAATAGTGATACGTTAAAACAGTTTTGAATTAAATTATCAAATCAAGAATTGGTAATGAAATAATTTGCAATTAACAAAAACCCTCCCATTGTGGTTAAAAACCATAACACCAATTCAATTTTTTTCATTTGCAATAGTACAATCAATAAAACTATAAGTTACCAACAAAATCCCCCACCTTTTGGAAATAGGGGATTTAAAAAACAAACAATTATTAACTCATAAGGAATTATTACTTGCGCAATGGTACACCTAATAAAACTATAAACCACTATGAATGAAGAATTATAAATCCTTTCCATTTGAAGAGCGTAAACTATACGGTTTTAAGCCAAGCAAGCCATACTTTATATCATATAATCAGTCATATTGGCTGCGTGGTCAATTTCTCTAACCATATCGTTATCATTAATAATCCATCCTGATTTTAGTTCTTTGATTTTCTTTAAAAACCTGCTTGTGTTGTTGTATCCAACCTGTCCTGTTCCAAACTTCTTTTCTTCACGAATAAACTTCATTAAATCTTCAAATGGTTCATCTCCTGATTCTTGAATAAGTTTCAAGATATAGACCTGTATCATTTTATTTGGTGTGTATTAGTCTTTTTGCATATACTTTGAAAAAGCTATTATGTTTTGGTGTTTTCTTTTAAACCTTCGGCATATCATCTTCAGTAAGTTCAGGTATTTCTAATCCCCTTAAATAAGTCAAACTAACATTTATAGATGAGTGACCCATTGCCTTTTGTAGCTTGGTTATACTTCCTGTTCTTTTAAAGATATCTATTGCTCCAGAGTGTCTAAATGAGTAGATAGTAGTAGTTGCTATAACATCAGGATTAAGTCTCTTAAAACGTCTCCAAAGAAGCAAAAAATAACCTTTACTGTATGGGTTAGATGTATTAGAAAAGATGTTATTATTAGACACTTTTTTTGCAAGTATTTCTCTTATATAAGAAGGTACTGGGACAATACGATTACGCTTAGATTTTACTTTGTTTCCCCCAAGATTAATATGCGATAAATCATCACTAAAATCCTCCCACTTTAATAGTCTTATTTCTTGATGTGGACGCAGTAAACAACCATAAGTAAGAAGGCAGCATAAGTACAAGTTTTCATTATATTCTTTTACCCTAAACAGCAACTTTTTTACATCTTTTATAGGACTATGTAATACTTCTTCTTGCTTACGTGTTTTTAGCTTTGATTGCTCAATTGGAAAACCGTTAGCGTGTAAATAGTTTACTAATACATTTACGTGTCTTCTTGTGGTATTATAACTTGTGTTGTTATTGTACTTAAGTGGAATAGAATCAATGAACAAAGATGTAACACAACCTTTTCTATTTAGTTGTTCTCTTAAAACACTTGATAATTGCATTAATGTTTTACGATAGCTATCCGATAAAGGTTCAGCAAGTTTATCTCGTATAAGACTATCATAATGCTCAACAGTAGAAAGTGGTTTAGTAAGAGAGTAATCGTTAGATACTATAAACTCATAAACCTGTTTAGCAAGAGTTGAAGTTACAGAGTAACGAAGTTTTGCAGGATATGAATTAGGATATAAAGAAGAACCAATTAGACGACCACTAAACAACCTATAACGTTTATTATTGATTTTGAAATCAACGTAATATTTACCGTCTTTACGTTTGCAGACTTTAGGGTAGGAAAGGCTATTATTTGGCACTTATATGGCAATTTAGTTAAACATCAATGTTCAACTTAATCGTAATAAACTATTCCTATTGGGCTTAGATTTTATTTAGACATCAAATAGTATTTGACTGCCAGTCAAGCGCTCTAGCCAGCTGAGCTACATCCCCATTTTAGTTGGATGTAAAACTAAGTAAAATATGTTTATCCATTTATAAAAAGAGATTAATTGAATAAGGTTATTGAAGGCATAAATTAAACTATAGCTATAGATTAGATTATTTATAAATTAAATGATTAACTATAAAACCAATTTAAATGGATACTTCTCATTAAGAACACTTTTTTTGCTGTTCACAAAAATGAGTATCTTCCTTCTTTTAATCAACTTTATTAGGTCATACAATGAGACATTCATTGATTTTACGAGGTTTAATTGGTGTAAGTTTTTCTTTTTTATTTAGCTGTACTTCAATCAAGAATACTCCCAAGGTTTCTCAACCTCCCCCTGAGGGAATGGTTTTAGTTCCTGCAGGAATTTATACTATGGGTGGGCGTTCCTCACAAGCTTATGTAGATGAATTTCCAAAACACGAAGTTTCTATTTCCGCTTTTTATATGGACCAAAACGAGGTAACCAATCAAGAATTTAAATTATTTGTAGAGGCCACAGGCTACAAAACAATTGCCGAACGCGACATTGATTGGGAAGAAATGAAGAAAACTGTTCCTTTGGGAGTAGCCAAACCGCATGATAGTTTGCTCAAGGCTGGTTCTTTAGTTTTTAAACAAACTAAGGGTCCTGTCAATTTAGAAGATTATTCCCAATGGTGGCGTTGGACAACAGGAGCCAATTGGCAACATCCAGAGGGTCCAGGAAGTTCATTAGAAAACAGGATGGAGCATCCGGTGGTTCATATCGCATGGGATGATGCACTGGCGTATGCTACTTGGGCAAATAAGCGATTACCTACAGAGGCAGAATGGGAATGGGCCGCACAAGGGGGAAATTCTGGGAATATCTATCCTTGGGGAAACACGAATGTTGAGGCTGCCTTTGATCAGGCCAATTTTTGGCAGGGAGTATTTCCTTACAACAATAGAGAATTGGATGGTTACTTTGGGACGGCACCCATCACTTCTTTCCCACCAAATGGGTATGGATTGTTTGACATGGCAGGAAATGTTTGGGAGTGGTGTCAGGATAAGTATGATTTTAAAGCGTATGAAAAAGCACAAAATAAAGGGGTGGTTCAAAACCCACAAGGACCAAGACAATATAATGATCCGAGGGAACCCTTATCCCCTAAGCATGTAATGCGAGGAGGCTCTTTTTTGTGCAATGATTCCTATTGTAGTGGCTACAGAGTTTCCAGGAGAATGAGTTCAAGTAGAGATTCAAGTTTTAACCATACTGGCTTTCGTTGTGTTCAAGATTTGTAAAAACTAGAATTCATAAAAAAAGAGCATTTTCTATCTTTTTTTACCCTTTTTTGATCATAAAATGAATAATTTAAGCATTTTTTGAACTTTTTTCACCTTTTTGATTAAGCACGTTTTATAAAAAAAGAGACTGTTTAAAAAGTAAAAAAGGGGTAAAGTGCTCCCTTTTAAATACTTTTTTAACATTTATTAATTGGAAGGACTAGAAACGTATTCCATTTCAATACTATCAATTAAAGTTACTGTTCCAATTGCTTCAATCAATGTATCATAATCTACGGTCAATGAGTTTTCTGATGGTAGACTACTCGGAGTCTCAGAAAGCGCATAAATCGTCATAAAATAGGTTGAAGAGTTACCGTTTGGATTACAAGGGGATGTATAAGATATTCCTACTCCATCTTTATTGGGTCCCATATACCAATCTCCATCATCAGCACCTCCGTACACAATTTCTGTTACACTAGGATCTATATCCCAAAGAGTAAGGTAAGAGTTCGTTTCAACCACGGCACTGTTGGTATAGGCATGAATTGATATAGCTAAGGAACCTGTTCCCTCGGGAACATTAGACCAAGAAATAGGAATTGATTTTTCTGAGCCGTTTACTTTTTCTTCACATTGGTAGTCACTTAATATTTCACCATCAGAGTCGATTGCAATACTAGACAAGGTGAATTCTGAATTTTCAGAAACAACACTATATCCCGTATCTCCAGTATCAATTAATGAGTCGTCAGGGGAGTCTACAGTATCAACGTCACTATTTGTGCTGCTACTACCTCCTTCTCCTAAACTCACATCAACACAAAAGTTGACATTATTGAAACTTTCTACATTTCCAGTTCCAGTGTCTATACTTCCGTTAGTTGGTAAATTTGAAGTTCCTCCATCTTCATCATTATAAACATAGGTGAAGTTACAATTTTCATCCCAGCTATAATTAACATAGTATTTTGTACCCGACACTTCATATTCAAAAGAAAAGGCATTTTTTCCTGTTTCTGTAATTCCAATGACTACGGCTCCATTAACTCCTTTGAATGTATCTGAAGGACGAACCGCATTTTGAATTGCTTGAGGAATTACTTGATCTTCTGGAGCTGTAGAGGTTGGGTCTAACGTTACTTTACCCATCATATAGGGCATATAATACGGAGCTATTGTTTTTGCGTGATAACGATAATTACCATTACTATCTTCACGACCAAAAGCGGCATCAAGCGTTTCGTCTGTATAGCCATAAACGGGATAGCCGTCAAGCGCATAAGCTAAGGGGGTGTCTGTTCCTATCTCATCTTCCAAATGGGTTGGAATTAAGTGATAATGATAATCATCCCCTCTTCCAAAGTGTCCTCCCCAATTGTCTAATTCTCCTAGTTCATAAGAGTTTTCTCCACGATTATTGAAAACGTTAAAAATAGGGACTCCATTTACAGCAACTGCCAAAGCTCCTTTCAAAAGATGGTCAGAAGTACTAAGTGGGGTATCTGCCATTTCAGGATTCAAAGGAATTGCCCAGCTGTTGTCTCCTTGATAATTTTGTGGAATTGGTACTTGTTCTTGCCATGCAGTGATTCCTGTACCCATGTTATGTTCAGGCCAACTGTAGGAGGCAATATAAAAATAGTCATCATCGGCGCTAATACTGACTCCAGTGTAGGCGGCAAAGTGAGACTGAATTGTAGATAATAAAGTGCCATCTCCCGTTGAATTATCTGTGTCCGTTGGGGTATCCGTTGAGTCGTCAGTCGAGGTATCTGTGGTGTTATCTGTTTCAGTAGAAGTGTCTGTGGTATTATCTGTATCCGTATTTTCTTCAGGTGCAGGAGGAGTTACTGGAGCAACAACTGCGGGAACCTCAGGGACAGGATCCTCTTCTACGGAGCAGGTTATAAAAATTAAAAACAATAAAGAAAATAAAGCTGGAGTTAAAAAACTTTTACGATTAGTGCTTGACCAGTAAAGGACTAAAGAGGCCACCAAAAGTAATAGCAATATCAAGCTAATGTTTACATTCCCTTTGGTCATTTTTAGTCCAGTGGTTCCTTTTTTAACTGGAATGGGCAACGCTAAATTCGCATTGATGTGCGCAGTCAATTCATGTCGCTTAAGAATCAAAAATTGATCTTCCATTACAAAATCAGTCAAGGGATATTCATAAACAACCCCAGTTTTTGGGTCTTTTAGCAAAACAATATCCTTTATTAAAGCTATATAATCAGCTTTAAATGTTTTATTATTTTCACTAAGTTGCCAAGACTTTGCATGACTTTCTGAATGATATCCAGAATGTGCGTTTATAAATCCACAAAAGAAAAAGAAAAAGATTAACAGCGCAATAGAATTTAGTTTATGGTTTTCCATTTTTAAATAATATAGTTAATCCAAACTTAGTTATTTTTCAGATAGTAATTCAAGAAAGGAAATAATAATTACTCAGAGATTATTTTTAGAGGGTAACGTTTTATATTTACTAAATGCGAGTACACTTATTTTAACCTTTTCAACCTTTGCCATGAAATTCAAACGCTTATTTAAAAATTTACTTTTTAGTATTTTAGGCTTGTTAAGCCTTATCATTCTTATTTATTTAGTGTACTTAATTAAATGGAATGTTGATTCTTCCAAAAATGAAGAACTTTTAGGAAAAGTAGCTCCATTCATTGAAAATAAGGGTAATCCATATCGAGATTTAAATAAAAATGGAAAATTGGACGTCTACGAAAATAAGGAAGAGTCCATTCAAAATAGGGTCGAAGATTTGATTTCTCAGATGACCATTGAAGAAAAAGCGGGGACTATCTTCATAAATATGATTGGTGTAAACGAGGATGGTACTCTAATGGAGCATCCAACTTTTTCAGATCCTTTTAGTTTTTTGATGGGTTCTTCTTTAGAAATGATTGCAAAAAAACACATGAATCACTTCAATATTAGAGCCTCCCATGACAAGGAAAAAATGGTGGCTTGGCATAATACACTTCAGAAAGTTGGGGAACGCACTCGTTTGGGAATACCCATAACCATTGCAACAGATCCAAGGCATGGGGTTCCAGATACATTTGGGGCATCCATTTACACCCCTTATTTTTCTAAATGGCCCTCCCCACTAGGATTGGGTGCTACAAGGGATAGCAAATTAGTTTATGATCATGCAAAAATTGTAAGTGAAGAATACAAAGCCCTTGGTATTCGAGTTGCCCTGGGTCCCATGGCAGATATTGCATCAGAGCCAAGATGGACAAGAATTAATGGGACTTTTGGAGAAGATGCTTTTGTAAATGCAAAACTTACAGCAGCTTATATAAAAGGTATTCAGGGAGATACGCTAGGGACCCATTCAGTAGCTGCAATGGTAAAGCATTTTCCAGGATCGGGTCCATTAGATGATGGAAAAGACAGCCATTTTCCCCCAGGATATCAGTCCTATAAAGGTGGGAATTTTGATTATCATCTCATCCCTTTTGAGGCTGCTTTCAATGCCGGAGTTTCTTCTGTGATGCCCTACTATAGTGTTCCTAAAGGAATAACATCAGAAGATGTTGCTGCAGGATATAATAAAGATTTGATTAAAGGAATCCTTCGAGATGGGTATAATTTTGATGGGATTATTTGTACTGATTGGGGAATTATTTCAGATATAAAACCATTTGGAATGATGTTTAAACCAGCTTCAGCGCATGGTGTTGAACACTTATCTACAGTTGAAAGATTGGAGAAAATTATAGCTGCTGGAGTGGACATGATCGGGGGAGAATCGCTGAGTCTAGAACTTGCCAATAGCATTCATTCTAAAAAAATCAGTGAGGAAAGAATTGACGAATCTTTAAGAAGAATACTCAAGCAAAAGTTTCTGCTTGGACTCTTTGACAATCCTTATTTAAAAAGCGAATCCCATTTGTCTCTTGATAATAAAGCCAACATTACCAAAGGAATTGAAGCACAGAAAAAATCCTTAGTCTTATTGAAAAATGAAACCGAATTTTTGCCACTTCCACAAAAAACCAAAGTTTACCTTCATGGCTTTGATGAAAGTAAAAATTTAAAAATTGAAGTTTCTACACTGGAAAATGCAGAGGTCATTATCGTTAAATTAAAAACACCAAGTGGTGATATTGAGACAGAGTCCATTATGGAGAAACTCTTTGGGGGCGGGCGTTTAAATTATTCAAAAGAAGAATTAGCAGAATTGATACCTCTATTCAAATCAAAACCTACGGTCGTTGTGGTAAACCTTCAGCGCCCCGCAATTCTTACGGAAATAGAACCTTTTTCAAAAGCAATTATTGCGGATTTTGATGTTGCAGAGGGAATTATATTGGATTTAATTTTCGGAAAATTTGCTCCTACGGGAACGCTCCCCATTGAATTGCCTTCCTCAATGCAATCCGTTTTAGACCAAAAAGAAGATCTTCCCTATGACTCAGAAAATCCTTTATTTGAATTTGGACATGGTCTAAAATATACCAAAATTAATGAGTAGCTTTAACAAGTTTTGAATCGTAAAATTAAATTATGAAAAAAAGAAATATACTACTTGTTTTAATGACCTTGTTTTTGGTAACATTAGGTTGCTCTGCTTCTAAAAGTACCACTTCAGAAAAACCCAAAGCGGTTGAAGAAAAAAGTCAAGCAAATTTAAATGTAAGTTTAATTGATCGCTTGAGAAGATATTCAGGCCTTAGCATCAGGGGAGATGGTGAAAATGCTCAGATTTTTTTAAGAGGAATTTCCAGTATAAATAATCCTAAAGAGGTATTGTTTATTATCAATGGATCTCAGGTTGGTAATTTTTCAAGAGCAGCATTTTCTGTAAATCCTCAAGAAATAAAGCGGATTGAAGTGCTGAAGAATCCTTCTGACATTGCCTCTTATGGAATTGTTGGATCTGGCGGTGTTGTTCTGATCACAACAGAATAAATTTATTCCTGGAGCGAAGATAATTAACACGATTGTTTAACTTTAGGGTTAAACGGAAACGCTGCCCGATTGTTTTATCGCTTGCTTAGACACAAAATTTATACAGATTGTAACGCATTGCGCTATTTTGAACTTTACAATCAAAATAAGGGTTATGGTAAATCATAAAATAAAGGCATTTTTAAATTTGACCATTAATAAAGGATGACAAAATTTAGTTTACATAATAAAGGCTTGGTTCTTACAGGTGGAGGAAGTGGAATTGGGGAGGCAATTGCACTAACTTTTGCAAGGCAAGGAGCAACGGTATATATCTTAGACTTCAACATTGAGGCAGCCGAGGAAACGGTAAAGCAGATAGAGTTGGAAGGTTTTTCTGCAAAAGCGTATGCTTGTGATATCTCGAAACAAAATGAAGTTAATGAATGTATTGACAAAATAGCAAAATTGAATTCCATAGATATTTTGATAAATAATGCAGGTATTGCTCATGTAGGAAACATAGAAGCCGTTGAAGAAGCAGATTTAGATCGCTTGTATGAAGTAAATATTAAAGGGATCTATAATTGTACAAAAGCATGTATTCGTTATATGAAATCAAAGGGAGGGGGTAGTATTTTGAATCTTGCCTCGATAGCATCCTCCGTGGGGATTTTTGATCGCTTTGCTTATTCCATGACTAAGGGAGCTGTTTTAACGATGACGCTTTCGGTCGCCAAAGATTACTTAGCTCATAATATTCGCTGTAACTGTATTTCTCCCGCCCGCGTTCATACACCATTTGTGGATGGCTTTATTAAAAAAAATTATCCTGGAGAAGAACAAGAAATGTTTGATAAACTTTCCCAAACACAACCCATAGGGCGAATGGGGAAACCCCAAGAAATTGCTGATTTAGCACTGTTTCTCTCTTCAGATGAAGCTGGATTTATAACGGGATCGGACTATGCAATAGACGGTGGGTTCATAAAATTAAACGGAAAGTAACTTTATAATTAAATACAGTAAGATGAAATTAATACGTTTTGGTGAGATTGGAAATGAAAAGCCAGGGGTTCAATTGGACAACGGAGATTGGATAGATGTTTCTGCTTTTGGACAAGATTATAACGAAGCCTTTTTTGGAGGAGATGGAATAGAACAATTAAAAAAGTGGGTTATTACCAGCGCAAGTCAATGTCCAGTTGTGGATCCAAAAACACGCCTTGGAGTCCCTTTAGTTCGCCCTTCAAAGATTGTGTGTGTAGGATTAAATTACGCCAAACATGCCGCAGAAAGCGGAATGGATATTCCCAAGGAACCCGTATTGTTTTTTAAAGCTACCTCAGCATTAGTAGGCCCAAACGATGCGATTATTATTCCTAAAGGAAGCGTCAAAACAGATTGGGAGGTTGAGCTTTCTATCGTGATTGGAAAACAAGCATCCTATGTTACTGAAGCAAATGCTTTGAGTCATGTTGCAGGATATGTTCTTCATAACGATGTGAGCGAAAGAGAATTTCAATTAGAGCGATCAGGACAATGGGTAAAAGGGAAAAGCTGTGATACTTTTGCCCCTTTAGGTCCCTTTATAGCAACGCGTGATGAAATCAAAGACCCTAATAATTTACACTTATGGTTGAAGTTAAACAACCAAGTAATGCAAGACAGTTCTACTTCTGATTTTATTTTCAACGTTCAAGAAGTTGTGAGTCATATCAGTCAGTTTATGACACTTCTCCCAGGAGATATTATTTCTACTGGAACTCCCTTTGGGGTGGGACTTGGTTTAACTCCACCAAAATATTTAAAGCCAGGAGATATTGTTGAATTAGGTATTGAAGGGTTAGGCACTTCAAGGCAAGAGGTAAAAGCCTATCTAAAAGGATGAAAATTGATGCGCACCAACATTTTTGGAATTACATCCCTGAGCGAGATACTTGGATTGATGATTCGATGCGCATTCTTCAAAAAGATTTTTTACCTACAGACTTAAAAGCCTTACTTAAATCAAATTCCATTGATGGATGTATCGCGGTTCAAGCAGATCAATCTGAGGAAGAAACAACCTGGTTATTAGACTTAGCTGAGGAAAATGACTTCATTAAAGGGGTTGTAGGTTGGGTTGATTTATGTGCTGAGAATGTAGAAGATCGGTTACAGTTTTTTTCTAAAAACCCGCTCTTCAAAGGGGTTCGTCATATTGTTCAATCTGAGGAGAAAGATTTTGTTTTAAGAGATGATTTTAAAAATGGGCTCTGTAAACTAGCTCCTCTTGGACTGACTTATGATCTCTTGGTTTATCCTTCACAACTTGAAGCAGCAACAGAATTGGTTTTTCAATTTCCCGAGCAACAATTTATTTTAGACCATTTAGCAAAACCAAATATTAAAGGGCAAGAATTAGATTCTTGGAAATCCCAAATTGAAATTATTTCTGCTGCCCCAAACATTAGCTGTAAACTTTCGGGGATGGTTACAGAAGCAGATCTGAATCATTGGCATGCAAATGATTTTACCCCTTATTTAGAAAGCATTATTGATTATTTTGGTTTAGACAGAGTTCTTTACGGTTCTGACTGGCCCGTATGCCTTTTAGCTGCAGAATATAAAGAAGTACTTAAACTTGTTCAAGATTTTACAGCAGCTTTTTCAAAAAAAGAGCAAGCCAATATTTTTGGAGGGAATGCATGTCGTATATATAATTTAACGGACTAAAAGGGAAAAATGGATTTAGAGTTAAAAGGAAAAATAATAATTGTCACTGGTGGTTCTAAAGGGATTGGATATGGAATCTGTGAACGCTTAGTTCAAGAAGGGGCAATACCTGTTATTGTTGGAAGAAATAAAAAAACAATACTGGAAGCCGTTGAACAGCTCAGTAAAAAAGGAGCATCTGTTGGATTTGCATTAGCAGAGCTTACAGATCCAAAGCAGTGTCAAGAAGCTGTTGATACAGTTAGGAGGCAATACGGCAAAATAGATGGTTTGGTAAATAACGCAGGGGTAAACGATAGTATCGGTTTAGAATCTGGAAACCACAAAGCATTTATGGATTCTATTCAAAAAAATCTAACTCATTATTATTTGATGGCACACCATGCTTTGCCTGCATTAAAAATTTCCAAGGGGTCCATTGTTAATATAGGGTCAAAGACTTCCTTTACAGGACAGGGAGGTACCTCAGGCTATGCTGCAGCCAACGGAGGTAGAAATGCTTTAACGCGTGAATGGGCGGTTGAATTATTACCGTATTCCATCCGCGTCAATGCTGTAATTGTTGCAGAATGCTACACTCCACTTTACAAAAAATGGATTCAAACATTTTCAAATCCTGAGAAAAAACTAAAAGAAATTACTCAAAATATTCCCTTAGGGAATCGCATGACTACAGCCCAAGAAATTGGAGATACAGTTGCTTTTTTACTTTCTGAACGCTCAAGTCATACTACAGGACAATTGATTTTTGTGGATGGAGGCTACTCACATTTAGACCGATCTTTATAAATTTTGCTCATGAAAAACGTTTCCAAACCGGCCATTGTTTCAAAAGAAGTATTCCTTCCCTTTCTTTTGATTACAACATTATTTGCGCTTTGGGGCTTTGCAAATGACATTACCAACCCAATGGTTTCTGCATTCAAAAAGATTTTAGAATTGAATAATACGCAAGCCTCTTGGGTACAAGCAGCTTTTTATGGAGGATACTTTACAATGGCTTTACCTGCAGCCTATGTTGTAAAGCGGTATTCATACAAAACAGGAATATTAGTAGGACTTTTTCTGTATGCCTTTGGTGCGCTTTTATTTTATCCAGCTGCTGCTATGGAAAATTATACTTTCTTTTTATTGGCACTCTATATTTTGACCTTTGGCTTGGCTTTTTTAGAAACCACTGCCAATCCTTTTATCCTCTCTATGGGGGATGAGGCTACTGCAACACAGCGGTTGAATTTGGCTCAAGCATTTAATCCTATGGGAGCGCTGATGGGACTTTTTGTCGCACAGAGTTTTATCTTGGGGGCATTACAATCGGATGATTTGGATGCACAGGGCAATGGTATTTATGAATCCCTTTCTGATTCTGCCAAGGCTGTTGTCAAAACTGCGGACCTCGAGGTGATACGAAATCCCTATGTCGCTTTGGGGATTTTTGTTTTGCTGATGATGCTTGTGATTTCTTTCGTAAAAATGCCAAACACAACGCAACAAGAATCAAGCACAAGCCTTTGGAGTTCTATTAAAAGAATTTCGCGAAACGAGCGCTTTGTCGGGGGAGTAATAGCTCAACTTTTTTATGTAGGTGCACAGATTATGTGTTGGACTTATATTTATCAATATGCTGAGAACTTGGGTATTGAAAATCAAAAAGCAGTGAATTATGCGTATAGCGCACTAGTTATATTTCTTTTAGGACGTTTTTTATGCGCCTACTTGCTTAAGTATATGAATTCTGGTAGATTATTGATGAGCTTATCATTTATGGCAATTGTCTGTTGTTTAGGGACAATTTTTATTGAAGGGATGGGCGGTTTGTATGCGCTTGTTGCGATTTCTTTTTGCATGTCATTGATGTTTCCCACCATTTACGGGATTGCTTTAACAGGTCTTGGAGAAGACGCAAAACCAGCATCTGCCTTTTTAGTCATGGCGATTGTTGGCGGAGCTTTTATGCCAGTTTTGCAGGGGCAAATTTTAGATTTTGGTGGAAGTGGCTATAACGATATTGAAATATTAGGAGTCCCTGAAGTCAACTTTTCATTTTCCTTACCCTTACTCTGTTTTATTGTTGTCGCTGCCTACGGATACCGAACCTTAAAGGTTTATAAAATTGGATAAAAGAAGGGTTATGAAAACTAAAAAATATTGTTTTGCTCTTGATTTAATTGATGATAAAGACGCTATTGAAGCCTATAAAACACATCACAAGAATGTATGGCCAGAAATTTTAAAAAGTATTAAAGCTGTTGGAATCCATGAGATGGAAATTTATTTGGTAGCCAATCGCCTTTTCATGATTATGGAAACAGATGAAAAATTTTCTTTAGAGGGCAAACAAAAGCAGGAAGAGTCAAACTCGAAAGTACAAGAATGGGAGACCTTAATGTGGAGTTATCAAAAAGCCCTCCCAACAGCCGCTCCTGGGGAGAAATGGGTGCGTATGGAAAAGATATTTTCTTTATAGATTTATAATGAAAAACAAGATGAACCTGAACGCTAAATGGGGATGTTAAGTTATTGGGAAAAGTCAGAAATGCTAGAATATGATTTAGTCGTCGTAGGGGCAGGTATTACAGGCATGTTTTGTGCATTATCATATCGTAAAAAATATCCTGATGCACGCATTGCGATTTTAGAACGAGGTTTGTTTTCTTCAGGTGCAAGCACAAAAAATGCTGGCTTTGCTTGTTTTGGATCCCTTACAGAATTGATGGATGATGCAACTAAAATGGATCAGGATTCCATGCTCAATATTCTTGAACTTAGAGTTCAAGGCTTAGCACTTTTAAGAAAAGAATTAGGAGACAACGCAATTGATTATAAACCCTATGGAGGGTATGAACTTTTTTTTGAAAAAACACCAAAAGCACTTGATTCAATTGCTCATTTTAATTCCTTGCTCAGGCCGATTTTTAATAAAGATGTATATCACCTTAGGCCCTCCAAGATAAAAGATTTTGGATTTGACACAAGCAAGGTTAATCATTTGATTGAAAACTCTTTTGAAGGGCAAATCAATACAGGAATGATGATGCAAGCACTTCGTTCCAAACTTAATAAAGCCAATGTTTTCTTTTTTTCACATACCGATGTAACCCATTTTGATCCTGATCAGAAAAAGGTTTTTATTAAAAGTAACACGGAAACTATTTCTTTTAAGTATGAAAAACTAGCCATTTGCAATAACGCTTTTGCAAAGCAGTTTTTTGAGAATTTAGAAGTATACCCGGGAAGGGGTTTGGTTTTGGTTACTGCTCCTATAAAAGATTTAAAAATTAAAGGAACTTTTCATTATGATGAAGGCTATTTTTATTTTAGAAATAGTGGGGATCGTATTATTTTTGGAGGAGGAAGAAATGTCGATTTTAAGAAGGAAACGACAACAGCTTTTGGGGTAAATCAAAAAATTAAGGAAAAGCTACTTCACGACCTAAAGGAGTTTATCCTTCCAAATTCTACTCCCTCAATTGAAGGAGAATGGTCTGGTATTATGGCTTTTGGAAACAACAAGATTCCTTTAGTTAAGAAAATGGGAGATCATTGTGCTATTGGAGTTAGGCTTGGTGGAATGGGAATCGCTATAGGGAGTAAAATAGGAAATGATACGGCTAATTTATTAATGGATTGACCATTATTTATGATCTGTTTTCGTGCCTATGTATAGTTTTATTACATTTATACAATGAAAAATTTATTTTATTATTTTGGGTTTTCTTATTTAAAGCCAAAGCAATATTGGCCTTTAAGGATAGTTGTTATTCTTTATTTTTTAATCGTTTATTCGGGACTCATTTATGACCTCACCACAGAAAAAATAAAATACTATTCAACTACTAGTGGATATTTCAATCTCCTCCTTCAAGACAAGGCTTTTTTATATATCTATATAGTTCCAGTTATTGTAATTTTTATTGGCTCCTATTTATGGGAGTTTTTTCTTACTGTGAATCAAAAACCACCACAGAAAAAATAAAAAAACCGTCTTTGGAAAAAGACGGTTAAACAAACAAATTGAATTGACTAACTATAAAAATTTAAATTATTTTAGGGTAACAAAGCCTAAAACCTAATCTTTTTTTAGTTGAAAAAAGCGTAAAAAATATGCTTTTCTTTTAAATTTTATTCAAAGATAAAACCATATCGATAAATATACTGTTACGAAAACATTAATAAATGTCTTTTTGATGAGAATACAATAATTCACAAGCTCTTTTGTCAATTATTCAATAGAATAGGATTAATTCTTATAAGAATTAATTTTTTTAAGGAACGAGGGAGAGAAAATTCTTTTTAATACTATTTTATCATTCAGCAGGCACCGTTTAGTTTGATTTACCATTTAGAAGCCCTAAGTTTGATTGCAGTTTAAATCAAAACCCATGAAACAATTTTTACATCTTTTAATCTTGGTATTATTTTGTTTTTGCAATACCCAAGATAAAGTTACGCCGCCAAACATTATCTTTATCTTGACAGATGATCAAGGATTTGGGGATCTTGGTGTGTATGGGGCAACTGATATAAAGACTCCCAATCTAGATCGATTAGCAGGAGAAGGCGCTCGTTTTACTTCTTATTATGCTACGCAGCCTGTATGCTCGGCTTCTAGAGCTTCCATTTTGACAGGATGCTATCCAGATCGAATTGGAATCCACAATGCCTACAGCCCTGGCTCAAAAGTTGGGCTAAATCCAGAAGAAACGACCTTAGCAGAACTTTTAAAAGAAAAAGGATATGCTACGGGTATTTTTGGTAAATGGCATCTGGGTGATGCTCCTGAATTCCAACCAAGAAAGCATGGTTTTGATGAATATTATGGTATCCTATATTCCAATGACATGTGGCCTAAACATCCACAACAAGGAGCTGTTTTCAATTTTCCAGACATTAAATTGTATGAGAATGAAACTCCACTAAGAGTTTTAGAGGATCAAACCTTTCTGACAGGTGCCCTTACAGATAGAGCCATAGATTTTATTAAAAAAAATAAAGAAAACCCTTTTTTCGTTTACTTACCTCATCCACAACCTCATGTTCCATTGTTTGCAATAGACAGTCTTAAAAATACCCAAAAAAGAGGTCTTTATGGAGATGTAATTCATGAGATTGATGCTTCTGTAGGGCGTATTTTGAGTACCCTTGAACAAGAAGATTTGGTTGAAAACACCATTGTTATATTCACTTCTGATAATGGCCCTTGGTTATCTTACGGAGGTCATTCGGGATCTCCAGGAATTTTCAGAGAGGGTAAAGGAACAAACTGGGAAGGTGGGCATAGAGTGCCTGGAATCATTCGCTTTCCAAATAAAATTGCTGCAAATATGGTTATAGAGGCCCCTGCCATGGGAATTGATTGGTTGCCCACGCTTGCAGAATTTGCAAATACAAATTTACCAACAAAAAAAATTGATGGAGCTTCTCTAGTTCCTCTTTTGACGGGATTGAATCAATCATCACCACACGAAAACTTTTTCTTTTACTATCGAACAAATGAGCTACATGCTGTTCGGCACAAGGAGTGGAAATTGTATGTTCCTCACACCTATCGTACCCTAAACGGAAGAGAAGGAACGAATGATGGTTTCCCTATTCCTTATGAGATTAATGAAATTAAAATTGCCGCACTATTTAATCTTACCACTGATCCTAGCGAACAAAATGATGTTGCGGAACAACACCCACTTTTGGTTGAGAAAATTACTAAAATAGCGGATTCAGTCCGTTTGGTTTTGGGGGACAGATTAACTGGAATTAAAGGAAATGAGGTACGCCCAGTTGGTAGAATATTGGAATAAAAAATTAGTTTTTGTCGGTATTCCAGGGGCCGTGATGTAACGTATCATCACTTGAATCAGTTCGCTTAAACCCATGGGCACCAAAGTAATCTCTTTGCGCTTGAATCAAGTTAGCACTACTTTGCTTTTGAGATATTGCTAAAAAATAGTGCCAGGCGGAACTCATACTGCTGGTTGGAATGTGCTGTTTTAAACTACTTTCTAAGGTGAGTTCCCACGACTCTAAACCGGCGTTTATTTTTTGAATAAAAGGAGCGTATTCTAGTAAGGTTTGATTGGATTTAAAAATATCAATTAGTGAATGCATTAAATCCGACTTTATAATACACCCTTCAGACCATAGACTGGCAATTGTTGAAAGATTGATTTTCCAACCATATACTAGAGCAGCCTCACGGATCATTTCAAATCCCTGATGATGATTAATTAATCGAGATAAATCATATGCTTTCTTTAATGCTTCTAATGAGATTTTTTCATCTTTTCTTGCTCTTGGAAAAATTTTAGAGATTTTTTCGCGTTCGTTTTTTGAAGAAGAATTATAACGTGCATATAACGCTGAAGCCATCATACTATTGTTGGTTCCTAGATTTGCACCTGCAGCAGTTGCCCACGCTCCAGTTCCTTTGTTGGAGGCTTCGTCTTTAATAAAATTGATAAACGGATTACCTTTTTCAGTATAATTCAGAAGTGCATGGGTGATTTCTAAAAGGTAACTCTGACTGGAAGTATTTAGCCATTCACCAAACATTTTTTGGAGGTCAATAAAATCATGCCTTGCATCGGATCCAGCCAACTCAAAAACCTCAGCAAGTAACTGCATTTCTGCATATTCAATTCCGTTATGAACTATTTTTACAAAATGCCCAGCGCCCCCCGCCCCTAAGAAAGCACAACAGGGTTCTCCTTTTAAATTTTTAGCAGCAATAGTTTCTAATTCCTTTGATACAAGGGGGTAAGCACTTTCAGAACCACCCACCATTAAAGAGGGTCCTGTCAGCGCCCCTTCTTCCCCTCCGGAAACACCCATTCCTAAAAAATGAATGCCTACATCAGCTAATTCTTTGGCTCTTTTTTCGGTGTCCTCAAAATGAGAATTACCTCCTTCAATCACAACATCTCCCTTAGTGAGAAGTGGCGTAAGGTGTTTTAAAATAGAATTTGTTGCTGTTCCTGCCGGAAGCATGAGGATTATTTTTCTAGGGGCTTGTAGGCTGTCTACAAACCTATTTAAATCCTCGAAAGGAAGCGCTGACTTAAGTTCAGGAAAGATGAGACAATGTTTTTCTGCGACATTCTCTTCCACTCCTTCCACACGTCTGTTATAAAGAGCTAAAGGCACTCCTTTTTGAGCTAAGTTTCTACTTAGACTTGTTCCCATTACACCCAGGCCAATTACGCCCCAATTTGGATTATGCATGATTTAGATGAGATTTTATTTGATTTACAAGTTCATTTAATTCGGTGTTGGCATCCAGATGAATTCCTTCAACAGGGACTTCAAGTGTTTCTAGTTGACTTTCAAGAAGGGATATTGGCATAAAATGAATTCTGTTTTCCATGCGTTTTTTAAGTGTTTTTAAGTCACAAGCTAAATAGACCCAAAGCAATTGATCCGAATGAATATTTCGACTTAAAATATCACGGTAACTCTGTTTTAAAGCAGAACAAGCCAATACTACACCTGTGTTTTTTTCTTGGATCAACTTTTTATTTAAATCGTGGAGCCAAGGCGCTCTATCTTCATCATCTAGCGGAATGCCATCTTTCATTTTCTTAATGTTCATCGGTGAATGAAACTGATCACCTTCCACAAATGAAATTCCTAATAAACGGGATAATTTTTCCCCTAATGTGGTTTTTCCAGAACCACTTACACCCATTACTATGATTGTTTTTGACACCCCATAAAGGTATGAAAAAGCCCTTTGAATTTAAATTTACAAACTTAAAACTCCTTAGAAAGAGAATGAATTCAAAAAAATAAAGTTAAATAAGACTTGTTTTTAAAGAACCAACCCTAATCCAAGTAATTCCATGGAAGCGTTTTTTGCTCCTGAGCGGCAAGATGCGCTAAGCTTAATATTTTTGAAACAATCAGGTTGTTTTCTATACTGTAAAGTGAATTTTCTGGAATTTTTCTTTTTTCGTGCACCACTTCATAGAGTAAGCGGAAGGGATCTTTTTGAAAGTCTTCAATGGCTTTTGGCTTATAGGGTTTTTCTCCTTCGGACTCTTTTTCCATGACCATCATTTGTGATCCATTTAAACAATTTATGTAACCACTCGTCCCATATAGCTGCATGTCTTTTCTGTTGTGTGACCAATTCCATGAAGCTTGAATAACGACTTGTTGTTTTTCATATTCCAATACGATTGTTGTATCATCGTCTACTTTTGGATATTTATTTGGCTTTGTTTGCTTAGCAATACAACTTACAGAAATGGGTGTTTGACCCTCCAAAAGCCAAGTGGCTATATTTGCACCGTAGCACCCAAAGTCAGTTAGGGCTCCACCGCCGTTCAGAATAGGATCAGTAAGCCATTCAAGAAATTCAGGGCTACAACCAATTTCTTTGGGCCCAGGATGCCCAGTGTTAAAAACAAGCTTATTTAGATTTCCTATTCGATTTTGTGCGAGTAAATCTTTTGCTTCATAGGTACTCTCATACCATGAGGTTTCATAGTTGATTAGAATAGGGACATTATATTTTTTTGAAAGTTTTGACATTTCAAGTGCATCTTCATAAGAAGTTGCCATCGGTTTTTCAACCATGACTGGAATATTTTTTGGAACAAAAAATGCAACAACTTCTAGATGACTTTTTGTTTCATTAAAGGCAGAAACAGCCTCTGGTTTTGTTTTATTATACAGGGCTTGATAAGAGTCAAAAAACAAGGAATCGGGAAGCTGGTAGCGCTTTTGATATCGTGCAATGGCCTCTTTATTGGTCTCAACAATACCAACAATTGTGACGTCTTCTTTATTTCTATTAAAAACCCAACTCACATGATCATGAACCAATCCAATGACACCTAAACGAAGTATTTTATCTGAATTATCTTGGGATTGTGAATATACTTTTGACTGTAATATGGAACTAAAAAGGATAAGGATAAAAAAGTATTTAGCGCGATAAAGTAAAACTGCTTTCATAATTTTAGTAAATTGAATTTTAAATGTAATCTATTTTATTATTAATAAAACATCATGCAAAAATTTAAATCTCTTTTTGTTTTTCTTTTAATTTCTTCCTTAATAGGTGCACAATCTCCTTCAAAAAAAATACTTGCAATTTTTGCCCATCCCGATGACGAACAGTCTGTTGCTCCTATTTTAGTTAAATATGCTGAAGAAGGTGTTGAGGTTACTTTAGTGATTGCTACAGATGGAAGATTGGGGGTCAACGAATATAATGACAATAAGGCTGGGGATGGTTTGGCCGCCATACGAAGAAAAGAAATGGCCTGTGCTGCAGAAACATTGGGAGTTACTTTAATTCATCTTGACTACCATGATCAATTAAAAGCGGCAGAAGGTTTTGATGGACACATTCCTCATGTTCAAAAGCTAATTTTAGACCTCAATAAAATTGTTTCTGAATTTCAACCTGATGCAATTATAACTTGGGGACCAGATGGAGCTACAACACATATGGATCATCGTTTAGTTGGGGCGTCAGTGACTCAAGTATTTGTTTCCCAAACCTGGGATAAGCCCATGGATTTATATTATTTTGGAATACCTTCTGACTTTTTGGAGGATGAAAGAGCAAAAAAATTAAGAGGACAAAGCCGTAATTTTTTAACAACTCAAATTCCATTTACTACTGCGCACTTCGAGCAAGCGTATCGTGCTTTATTATGTCATGAAAGTCAATATCCTGCTGAGGTAGTGGCCAACATCAAAAAAGAAAGATCAAAAATGGGAACAACACTTTTTTTACGAAAGTTTCAAGCACCAAAGGAAATACAGAATAGTCTTTTTTAAAGATCAAACACAAGTTCTGTAGTAGGGAATTCAGCCCTATTTTTTGAAATGTCACCCAGACGTACTTTTGTATTCCAAAGAAATACTTTCTTTAGTGAGGGTATGTTTTTAATTAACTCAAAAACCTCTTTATTAACCTGAGTACTGTGAAGATTTAATACTTCCAAATGTTTTAAGGTACTGAGCGAAGTTAAATCGGATGCTTTAATTCGGTTTTTTTGAAGATTAAGACGGGTTAAATTTTCCATTTTCCCCATAATTTCTATTTGAGCCCCTTCAAGTTTACTATCTCCTAGATTTAGCCAAGTGATATACGGGGCACACCTCACCAAAACTTTGAGTGCCTCATTGGTAACTTTATCTCCTTGAAATCGAATATCTAATAATGGATTATCTTGTGAAAGTGTTCTCCAGCTGAAATTTGCATTTTCTAATGCTGAAAAAACGGAATCCTCTAATGGTGCTAACGTCACTTTTTCAACCCAAGGTTTGTCACGGGTGTCTAAGCTGTAATTTTTTAATAAAAGAGATTGTATTTCTGGTGTTATGGTATGTTGGCTTAGTGTTTTAGAATAGTTTGCACCCTCCATAATCCACCATTGTAATAATTGGATTTCATGATAAGAAAAAGGGACCCCTGTTGGCGGCATAAATTTTTCATTTTCTTGAGAAAAGGTTAGCCTTTTATAAAGTAAGCTCTTATTCAAGTTCTTTCCTACAATGGCAGCTCCGCTTCCCCCTCCTTTTTTTAAACCTTCTATTGTAGTCATGTTTAAGACACCATAGGAGGTTTCAGTATTGTGACACCCTATACATTTTTCCGTCAATAAGGGTTGTATCAAATCATTAAAAACAAAAACAGAATCTAGTGGCAGCGCATCAAATGTTTTATACTCCTTTTGCTTATCAAATTTTGATTTAATAAAATCAGGGGCATACTCAATTAAATAATTGGGACCATGGGTAAGGCTCCCACCAAAGTGCCCCACTAAAATAAGCAAAATGAGAACAATGAAATTATTTATACGGCTGAATAAAGAGGGTAAATTCAAATTTTTTATTCTCAAAATCCAACCTACACAACTAAAAAGTACAAGTAAAATTCCGGTGTATTGATGCAGTGTTAATTCGGATTCTATATAATGCCCGTTTCTCGCTAATAACCATCCTATAAAAGCAGAAAAAAAGGAGCTTATAAAGGCCAGTAACCAGGTGATTGAAAGAAAATTAAAACGGGACCCTTTATCTCTAAACCACTTTAACTCAAAGATAAGCGCAAGTATAATAAACCCTATGGGCAAGTGCACCAAAAGAGGATGTAATCTACCAAAAAATGTAGTTATGTCCAATGCGATCATTATACTCTTGTTAGTTTAAGTGGATATGTCTTTCCTGAATTCCATTGGG
>Ga0181603_10000562_pt1 | contig 31810 bp, 37 predicted proteins | sample 041ome_13_FD_148633 | JGI IMG/M metagenome (GOLD analysis project Ga0181603, IMG submission 148633) | Coastal salt marsh microbial communities from the Groves Creek Marsh, Skidaway Island, Georgia - 041409US metaG (spades assembly) | ecosystem: Environmental > Aquatic > Marine > Intertidal zone...
TCTGCACTATCAGGTCCGCCTAATCTGCCACCAATGTAATCATTGTCTCTAAAATAATTTCCACCACTTACAGTATAATTTTTTTGTATATATTCTTTGGATTTTTGTACAGCATCTAACCACCTTTCTATACTTACACCATCTGCGGCAAAGTTACCTTGGGTGTTTTCATCATACATATTATATGTTTTCTTTAACAGTTCTGCACCTTGGTTATTTACACCAAGTTCTATACCTAAATGATCTGCTAGATTTATCCAATCAGTTTCAGCACCTATTTTTGCTGAATGCTCTTTTGTGTAGCCTTCTACATCAGCCGCTTTTATTATGCTATTTTTGTTAGGGCCTATTTCAATACCTGTATCACCGTCTAATACTCTTTTAAGTATGTTATCTAATGCTACTTGGAAACTGCCAAAACTACTTATTTTGTCTTTCATTTCTTTGGCAACTAACCCTTTCATTTGTTCCGGGTACACACTCCAATCAAATGCGTTAAAACGTTTTTCTTCAGCATCATCATTGATGTTTTCCCAACTCATACTGCTACTTCTGTTAAGTGGTTCGCCACTTCTTGGATTTTCTGTTTCATTATCTGGAACTAAATCTTGTACACCGTCCATGCCTTTTCTACTGTCGCCTTTGTGTGTGATTGCAATGCCAATTTCTTTTAATTTTTGATATACATCACCGTCACCCTGTATTAATGTTTTATCTGCTATCCTTTCACCAGTTAATTCTCTCCAGGAAATTCCATACGTTTGTTTAAATTTGCTGAGTATTTTATTATAACCAGTTCTTCTCCAAGAATGATAATAGTTTTTATTTTTTTCAAATGTATCAATAAGTTCTAAACCGTTTGTGGCATCTTCGGCATCACCAAAATGACTTGCGGCAATTACATAAACCTTGCCTGTGTTTAGTTCTTCATTAAAATGTTCTAAATGATTTTCCAAGTATGCCTCTCTATCATTGTAGTCTTCATCTGTGATAGTGTCAAAAAATTCTTTATCTATGTATACCCAACTGTGTGATGGTATATTAAATTTAGTTTTTTCAGAGCCTCTGATATTCTTTTCAAAATCTTTGTTGCGTTTGTCCAGTTGATTTTTATTTTTAATTTCGGATTTTAAATCTAGGAAACCTTCCTTTTGGAAAATTTTATCAAATCCTGTTAAGAATTTTTTAATTGCCGCAAATCTTTCCTTAATTAATGCTTTTATTTCTGATGATTCATAATTACCAGGATCACGTGATTTTGCTTTGTACAATTCAGATAAATTAATCTGGCTAAAGACTAAGTCATCATATGATTTTGGAAAATTCCACGTGTCCTGATCAGGTTCAGACATTTTTGTTAAATCATCTAAAATGTCGTTCCATTTACTTAGTCGGTCATCGTGGTCGCTGAAATTACTTATTCCTAAGAAATTTCTACCATCTTCATCATTGTCTTTTAATCCAAGTTCATTTTGAAAGTCTACCGGCTTCAATGCAGTTATAAAGTCTTGTCCAATTGATTGTAATTGCTTTACTATGCTTTGATATTTTTCTTTGTCCTCAGTTTGTAAATCTTGCAAATGATCCATACGATCTCTCATTCGCTGTATCATTCTCATCTGTGCGACATTTTCATAGTTGTCATCACTTCTTATATTGATATGATGATCTGGACTTGTAGGATGTTCATATCCACTATATGGTTCTAGGAAGGATAGTAATTCTTTAACAGCACCAGGAGTTGTTATTTTTCCTGCCTTTAATAAACCACTACTTCCGTAAGACCCACTTTTCATATATCTAGCAAATTCGTTTTCTTGCCTTGTTTTAAATACCTGTCTTAAATCATCTTGTACTTGATCTGTATCTTTGTAGGGAGATACTTTTACTAATAATTCTATAAATTTATTTAATTTAATATTATCTTTTTTATCATCAGACATTGCAAACTGCCAGGACTTTTTAAGTATGGCATCTACTTCTTGTGGCGTTAGGAAGGTTGGTTTTTTTATAATGTCTTGTTTAAATAAACTTTGTACACCTTTTTCTAATCTTACTATGTTCTCTTTGTCAGTACCATTAAAGTTTAAGTCATCCATACTTTGGATGGCAATTTTTTCTAAAGTTTTACTGTTTAATTTTATTTTGTTAGCATATTCTCTGAATATTCTTATGCTTTTTGCATTAGGCATTCCTCTCGCTTTATTGTCAGCAATATCTCTTGCAAGAAGTGTTACTGCCCTACCAAACATTTCCTGAGATCTTTTTAATGCCGCTGGTGCTCTTTTGCTGGGTGCTATTGCGTCTGGTTGTATATAGCCTCTGATTGGCTCTCCCTCTTCAACTTCAACAATATCCATCTTGTCGCCTGTGCCTTTTTCATAATCTTTGACACTCTGTTTCCATTTTTTATCAGCATCTGGATCACTTAATTCTTCATATTCATTAAAATAATTAACAGAATTATTTAAAAATCTTATAACATCAAAATAATCTTTTTTACCAACTATTTCTTTTGCAGAATCTATCACAGGATGATTATGAACCTCTAGTTCTTTTGTCTTTTCAGGGTCTATCTCTTGGCTCTTACGGATTAATCTAAACAAAGCATTTATATAATCTGTTCTAAACGCATCTTCATCATAACCTGCGTTCATAATGGTTGCATATCTTACAACTGATTTAACAACTTTTTCATACATTGTGTTGTAGTCAGCACCACCCATTATTCTAAATTCTATTAATTCATTTTCGCTATCATTATCTTTTTGGTTTTTAAAATGAATACTTGAAAACTTTTCTCTGCTAATGCCTTTTTCTAATTCTTTTTGTAACGTTAAGAAACTGTCTTTATTTCCACGTTTCATATCTTCTGCATGTTTTAATAAATTTTGATATTGACTTTTTGTATAACTGTTTCTACGTCTTCCCCATTGTGCTAATAAGTATTCGTCACCTAATAACAATGCCATTTTTAATTTGTTTGGTTCTAGTCCTCCTAATTCTGCATCTCCATCTCTAGATCCGTTCCAACTCATTGTTACATGTAAACCTGTGGTATTATTAGTGCCGAAGTTATCTTCGCTCCAGTTAAAAAGACTTCTCATTTCTTCCAGCATTTTTCTAGGAGAACTATATACTGGTGATATTAATTCTGCGGCCGCACCTTCATCGGGATCTATACTGCTGTCAGTTTCTACTGCCCATGAAGTTGTTGTATAAGTGTCTCCGTAATCTCCTGATTCTGGGTACTCATCAAAACTACTATGTTGTTTTATCCAACCATTATACAATTCATCAGCAACATCTGACACACCACTTCCGCCTCTGCTATAGTCGTATCCATACTCATCAAGGAAACTGCTCATATAACTGTATGTGTCATATATCCAGTCTTCCATACTGTAGTCGCTTTCAGCGGCTTCTCTGGCCTCATCATTTAAATCATATTCTTCTCTGACTGCAAGGTCAAGCCATTCTAAATATTCGTCTTCGTATTCTTCTTCTACATATTCTCTAACCCAGTTCATGTATTCCCAACCATCTTCCTCACGGTTTTCGTATTCTTGTGGGTCTGCTTCTTCAAAATCTTTTTTGTATATTTCGATTGCTTCTGAACTTGGGCCACTACTGCTGTCTATAAAGTCGTTCAACCATTCTTCATCTTCTTTGACTTCTTGGACTTTATCACTCACTAAGTCGTCCAAATATTCTGATTGTCCTTTATCATATAACCAATCTTGATAATCTTCGTATGCTTGATCTGGTAAATCACCATATTCGTATTCGATATCACTGATGCTCATATCATCTACATCAGAAGAACCTGAACCATCTACACTATAAAAAAATGTTTCTGCTTCAAAGCCACACTTTACTGGCATATCTAAGGCTTCTGATGCAATTTCTTTTTTATTAAAATTTATTTCAAAAAGTTTTGGATCTGCTTCTTTTAATCTTTTCTTGGATAACTTTTTAATTTTTCCTTTAAGTTTTCTAATTTGGAATTTTTTACCTTTCTTTTTGGCTAATTTTTTTAATTTGCCTTCTTGTACTTCTGGGTAAGATACATCTGCATCTTTATCAAAAACCACAGGCTCATTATTTTTATCTAATGCGATAACTACATCTTCTTTATCGTTAGGTAGTGACGTTCTTTTACCTGCAGGTGAAACAATCTTTAATTCATTACCCTTTTCATCAGGAAAGACAAAATCTTTTTTTAAGTCACCTGCTTTAGATGTAGTCATAGATAAATCTTTAGGTTGTATTGTTTTATTAGATGATGGTTTTCTTACTATAGAAGTACTTGGTTTTTTCAAAGATGAAGAACTAGGCTTGTTTACAATACTTCCGGACTTTTGATTTCCAACAGATGTAGAGGGTCCTGAAGTCATACCGTATTCTTTTAATAAAGATTCTATTGTCCTTACATCTTTAAATTTCATTATCTTCTTCTAACTGGCTTATTTAAAGTTTTTAATCTTTTAGATGCTGGATTAGTTCTTTTAGTTCTTCTTGCCTTAAAGGCTAATCTTCTACCCATACCTGCTTTTGTTCTTTTTAATGTAAGCCTTTTCTTCATATCTATTGGCTTACTACATTGGGCCGCATTTGCTACAACTCTTCCTTTACGTCTACCAGATGTACAACGAACTGCACGTTTAACAGTATTTCCCATTCGGCGCCATACCATTCTACCTTCTGTAATTTCTACATCTGTAAATTCGTCTATTCTCATAATATTTTCATTAACAGTCCTACTACTGTTGTCATTAAGGTTGTGAAGGTTAAACCAACAATAGCGATTATCCAACTTTCTAATTTGTCTAATCTTCCTTTTGTAGTTTCTTTAAATTCTCTTAATTCGGAGGTAATGCTTTCTATACGAAGCATGTCAGCAATTATGTGAGCCTCTATGTTACCGCTTTCAACATAAGGTTTAGTTGCTATTTCTGTTTTTGGCTTTTTAGGCATTTTTTATCCTATAATAAATCTTGTTTAGTAAATTCCATATTGACTGAACTTTTTGTATCTATTGTTCCATCATTTAATACAATTCCGTCCAATTCATCTTTAAGCAAATCTATAGTATGAGCTCCTTCTCTTTCAAATGCAAATTTAAAAATCCAACCTGCACCTGTAAGGCTTGGTGCTCCGTAATTTTCTAATAAATTTGCACCTATACCATTTAATGCAACTGGATTATTCATAACCACTGGTTGTGCTCTTAATCCTATTACTTGCACTATGCTTTCAAAATCTTTCTGTGTATTGTCATTAAAATCACCTGTTCTTGTGATATTTAATGTCGTAAACAATGTGTAGTATTCTATATTACTCGATAGTACTTCACTACTACCCATTGCACCACTTCTTATTAAACTCATGTGTGTCTCCTTGTATATTACTATTTATCGACTTTTAATTTTCTGAAGTCAAAAAAATCCCCACATAAAGTGGGGATTAAATATTATCGTTTGTTGTTACGTTTGATTAACCACCAAATGTTGCGATTAATGTTGCGCCTGTAATAGATGGTGTTGCACCTGCACCTTGTAGTGCAATGTGTGAACCTGAAGTTAAACCTTCAACGCCTACAACTACAAAACCTTCGTTTTGTGCTTCTAAACATGCCGCTTCAACTGTTACTGCTGTTACGTCATCAACTTCTAAAATATCTGTACGTGGACCTAGACCGTTACTTGCTCTAACTGCCGCGTTTGGATTTGCTTGTGCCATTATATTCTCCTATGTATTTTGAGCCGTTTGGCTCTCTTACTTTTATTTATCAACTTTTAGTCAAAAAAAATCCCCACATAGTGAGGATTTTTAATATTCTGTTAAATTTAGAATGATGTATCGCCGATCACGTAACCTGCAATGTCACCGTTTGCTAAATTATCAGCACCTTCAACAATTAAGTTTACTGTATCACCTGATACACTACCAACTTTAAGAACTGAAAGGTTTAAGTTTTGAGCTGAACTAACTAATTGTGTTAAATCAGAAGCACTAATGTTTCCTGATTGTTGTTGGAATGACTTTAAAAATACGTCTTTACCAATAAACTCACCAGCCGCCGCCGCTCTTCTATCTGATTGTGCCATTTTATTCTCCTTTATGAAGTCTTTTAACTTCTATATGTACTTATTTATCTTTTTCTAGAATATTTTATGTTACTAGGATCGAATAATTTAGATAAATTTGAACCTACACTTACACCCGATCTAAATCCTTTACCTAATCCTTGATCTATTATGGGCAAATAGGCTTGTAATTCTTGAGGTAATTGGTCTCTTGCAACTTTAACATACTGATTACCATAAAACTTATCACTATATTTTTTGTATTTCTCTATTTTTTCTTTGCTAAGTTTTTCAACTCCTAGATCGTCATCTTTAATTTTATCAAGAGCCGCCTTTGCTAAAATTTCTGCTTCTTGCTGAGCACTATCTATAGAAGTATGTTTAGCACTATTTCTTGTTTGTTGAAAATAATATGCAGTTAATCTTCCCATAGGAGTATTTGTAGCAATCAAAGATTGATAAACCTGACTTGCTTCTGCTTGATCTATTTCTTCTCTGATAATTTCTTTTATTTTCATTTTTTTAATGTTCTTACTATTTTACTGATAACCATTTTTATTGCAGTGAAGTATGCCCAACCATATCCATAAAAAATATGGAAAGTGTGATTCTTTTCTATTGCAGATTTAGGGCCAAACTTTTTAGTCCAGTTATCTACATACTCGCCTTTATATCTTAATACTGCGTGAGATACTTTCCATTTACTTGGACCCACTAAACAGATACCTGCTTGATGAGTAATAAGCATCCACCACATTTTTAAATGGCTTTCACCACATAGTCTGTAAAGAATTGATAGAGCATAGTCTTCGCAATCACCTACATACTTACCTTCTGCATTTGGAGAATAGATAATTTTCCATGCATCGGCCATACCATATTGTTCTTTGTCTTTTCTGTATTTCCATTTTTTATTAAACGAATCTACTATTGCATCTTTTTGTATTTTGTTCATTTTTGTCTCTGCCTTCCACTTGCCCAGTATCCTGCTATTGCTCCAATACCTGTACCGTACTTCTTATATTTATCAATATTTTTTCCTGTTTTTTGTGCAATCTTCTTACCTGCATACCTGCCTGCGGCCGCACCAGCAACTGCACCGGCAACTCTTTTTGCTGTACTTGGTTTTTCCTTATCAGTAACAATATATTTTTTATATCTTGTCATTGTGCTCAATGGGCTTACCATTTCACTGCCTTTTGCAATTCGTCTATATTCTTGAAGTATAGATGTAACTACTAATTGTCTGGCTGTATATTTTAAGTTGCCCCAATCACTAACAAGTCTTCTCCATTTTTTATATCTGGAGTCGCTAATTTTGAGTTGTGATTCTAATCTCATAAAAAAAGAATACATTTCACTGTTTCTATCTTTACCACTACTAATCTTAGACATATTTAACCAATGTTGTCTATTATTAAATTGTAGGGATTTTAAAAATCTTTTACTTTCGATATTATTTTTTAATTTAATATTTTTATTTTCTGGATCATTAACATGATATGCTAATAAAAATAAATCAGTTGCATGACTTCTGAATAAAATATAAGGGCCATACTGAGTAGATTGCTTTAAATAAGATCTTGCAAAACTTTCCTGCTTACTATCTTTAGTCATCATCCATGTAGATAGTGTTGTTAAATATAATAAATTTGCTACTTCTCTGCCTGTTAAATTTCTAAAATTATTTGATGTCCTAAACAGTCTTGCTTCAGATATTTCTTGATCAATTAGTTTAAAATTAAATTTGTTTTCTGGCATGCTCATTTTCCAGGTGCTCCTGTTCCGAAGTTCAGTCTGCTAAACTCCAGTCTATCTACTAGTTTTAATGCATTACCTATTCTGTCAACTGCAACAAACCCTTCTTCGCCTGTTACTTCATATCCGTTTTCAGTTTCCTTAAATGTAGGTAACTGTCTAATTGTTTCTAACTTTTTAATTATGTTTACTTTAGATTGTATTATCTTTAAATACAGATCATATACGCTCACTATCCCAGGAACGTGTTCTTTAATAAACTTTACACCTTGTACTAATTTTTCTGTCATTTCGTCCTGTTTAGCCTGTGTTTTATAACCGTCTATTTTCTTTTGCATAAAATCTATATACTTTTGTACAAACCCCTGTGCAAACTTAGTGGGCTCATCAAATGCTCCTGCTCTAATATTATTATTTACATGGGCCTTTAGTTGTTGTAGGAAATCTTTACCTATTAAATCATTACCTTTTTCTAACCAAGCAAATGTTTCTGAATCTATACTTTTTAAATAACTATCTGCTTGTTTTATAGAATTTATAATATTATCACTTTCTTCTTGTGTAAGTGTCACTGTTCCACTAAAATCTTTTATTAATGCATCTCTATGCCAAACTTTATTACTATTACCAAGTACACTACTGTCAAAACCAAATTTAGCAGTTGTATCGGCTAACGTAGGCCCTCCTACATACTCTGTATGCCAAACAATTCCTATTTCTGCACTAGAAATTTCTTTTGCTAGGTCACTGTTTGTGGGTACTGCATACACTATGGTATTTGGTTTAAAAACAATACATTCCTCCCCGTCAACATCTACAGTTTTCAAATCACTTTTAGAAAAAAGCATATCTCCTTGAGCAACTGTATTCCAGTTCAAACTATTTAAAGTTTTTAATGCAAGTTTTAATTTATTTTGTAACTCTTCAGCAGGATGATTCTCCTCAATGTCTTTTTCTGTAAAATTTAATTTGGGTTTTTGTGCAAATACACCTTTGGTGCCTACAAAAAATTTTCCTGATTGAGGATCTTTGCCTGCAATAATGGCTGGTGCACCGTCCCATTTTGTTGTCATGCTGACTGGAGTTTTGGAACTTCCTTCTAGCATCTCATGTAGACTAAACAAATAATTTATTGCTTCTTTGGCGCCTTGGTATCCTTTGTTAAAAATATTGTCTTCCAAATGCTCTAAATGAGTATTTTTATTTTCTGCTTCTAGTATAATTTCCTTAAGGAAACTATTTGAGATTTCGACAAATTTCATTTTTAACCCTGAACTTTTTGTACACGATCAATAGGTTTTGTAAATATCACACCTGTTTTAGATTTGATTAAAAGTTTTCCTTGCGGTACCTCTGTTGCTCCGCCTTCTGAAGGTATTCCTGCTGGATAAGAATCTCCTGCAACTGCTATTACAGGACCTTGTACTAAGTCACCTTTTTTAATATTTTTATTATTTTTTTCAGCATTCCATTGTACCATGTCGCCAACATTAATAATTTGTGTTTTTCTTTTATTACCAAGACCTCTAATTAATCTTTGTAACCCATCACCTATCACACCTGATATTTTTCCTAGGAGTGATGCATTTGGATCAGCTCTACTTGCAACACCAAGAGGTCCTCCTATCAAATTATTAATAGTACCTTTGACAGTCTTCCAGGCTCCAGGACTTAATTGGTTTACTCCATCTGGTTCATACCCTTGTGTTGCCATAAGAACCATATGTGCTTCGCTATTTTGAGGGATTGCTTGTCCGTCAGATTTTCTTAACCAAATATTATTGTTAAGATCATAAACAAATTTTTCATTACCTAAGGTAACTTCTTTACCGTGTTTTATAGGTACAGGATTACCAGGTAAATTGACGTCTTTTTCTTTAACTACAATTTCATTTATTAGCATTGTCAATTTCCCTTTGTGATTCTTTGATAACCTTACCAATACCTCGGGAGAATTTTTTAATATCTTTTGCTTTAATGCTGTTAATTAATCTGTTTTTAAGATCTTTAGCAGTTTGTTCATCATAATGTGTTTCAATCTGTTCTATAAGATTAATAGCACTATTGATGACATGCTCTCCCCTATTTGAGACCACATGATTCCTATCTCTATCAACAGAAATTTGATTTAGTTCTTCTAATATACTGCGAGTTTTACGCATGTCGTCTCCATAAAATATGTATAATGCTATTTATCATTATAAATCATTCTTTTTCAGGAACTCTCGCATGTTCATCGCTTGGCCTATAGTATCTTTCTGTTCTGGCTCATCTGCTTTAATTGTATTACTACGTTTTAGTTGATCTACTAGGCTTGAAGTTGTGATTGTATCAGCATCTTCATCTCCGTCTTGTAAATCTTCTATTCTAAGTGTATCAGGATCAAATCTTAAATCTACTTTGGTGCCTACACCACTACTAGAACGTGTTTTCATAAACTGTATTTGATATCTACCTTTTTCTCGCATAGCATTACTTGTAAAAATACCTACAACATTATCTGCTGTTTGTATTTTACTGATACCACCTGCTATATGATGATGATCAAATTCTATTTCTTCTACTGCGCCTCTGTTTAACTGTGAAGCCGTTACAAATAGTAAGTCTCTTTCTACTGCTAGGTTACGCAACTCTTCAGATACATATTTGTCCTTAATAAACAAATCACTGCCACTTACTTTTGCACTAATAGGCATCATCAAATCCAAATAATCCACAAGTAAACAATCTACTTTCTCACCACAGGATATTTCATATTCTCGCAAAAATACTCTGATATCATTTGCATTAACACCGTTAGGCATTTGTTTAACTCTTAATTTACCAGCACCTTTGGCTTTCATACGCACTTTCAAATCTACATCATCCATATTACGCATCACTTCTTTTGTGCCATAACCAGATACCATACTATCTAATCTCATACTAATAAGTTGTTCACTAAGCTCTAAACTAATGTAAACAACGTTAAATCCTGCTAATGCCCAATTGACTGCAAAATTTTGTAAAAACAAACTTTTACCTGCACCAGAACCACCAGCAAAGATTGTCATCTCTCCTCTGTTCAGGCCACCATAAAGTTTGTGATCTATACCCTTCCAACCTGTACTAATTGCCCCTGCTTGATCTTTGATCCATTGTAATCTTTCTTTGGGATTTTCAAAATATTCTAAACCCAAGTCTTTAACCAAACCAACTTGACTTGCATCTTTAATCTTATTTTCAACTGTGCCATAGTCTTGATTTTCTAATAAGTCTGTGCTTTCTATAATTGCTTTTTCTAATGCTTTGTGTCTGCAAAAAGTTTCAAATTCATTCATAAACCATTCATGATGATCAGGAGTTACATTTGGAATAGGCTCTAATTGTACTCCTGCAACTGCACTTACTTGTTCAGGAGTAGGAATAGAATTGTGCTCAGTACTATGACTTATAAATAAATCAACTGCTTTCCTATACTTTAAATTAAAGTACACCGGGTTGACTATATTCTGACACCTTGCAAATAAGTCTGAATCGCTCAACAAAAACCTTAAAAAAAGTTCTTGTGTTTCTTCATTATATGTTTTTATATCTGCCATATCTTTTCTATCTCACTTCTTATATATCTTGCAACTAGTTTATGACCCTGTTTGTCTGGATGACTATCACTAGTGCTAATGATGTTATTACCTGCAATTATGCTTATAGGCTTAATAAAATTTCCTGGAACAACAATATTTACATTATTTTCATGTGGCATACATCTAGAACTCATTCCTGTAATCAAATATTTGACATCATTTTGATTAAAATATGCTATTGCCGTATTTAAAAGATTAAATGTTTCTTGTTCTACAGTTTTTATTGTTCTATGTAATAAAGAATGTTGTATAAATGTTTTAACCTTTCTATTTAATTCTTCCTGATCTATATCACTTCTATTATATGATATATCATCTAAAACAACATGATCTTTACACATTCCTATCCATGTATCAAATTCTGCATCATACCATTCATCTCTAAACCAATCAGATAATTGTATTACAAAAAATGTATCATGATAAGCATTATTTTCTATGTAGTTTATAGTTCTTCTTAAAATTCTTTTATTACTACTACCTATCCAACTTTCGTTTATCACATCAAAGTCTTCCATAAAATCAGGCCATGCCAATTTATTTTCTAATGTATTACCATAACTAAAACTACAACCGTTTACATATAATTTCATACTAATGTCCTACATGTACTCCAAACAAATATCCCAAAAAGAAAACTATTGGTCCTAATATTAATAAGTCTACAATCCAATGTAATGCTATAGACATAGTAACAATTTCCTTCCAATGTAGTCTACAAATATTTTTCCAATGTTGAAACTTTTCGTTCATACCATTTTAGCTCTAACTTTAATCTTTAATTCATTATCTACAGCATTTCTAATAATACTGTCCACTGTAGCAAGTCTGCCATATTTAATAACTGCATCAGCGGCATCTTTACAATCTGCATGCCAAGGCGGGAAACTTACTTCCCACCCTAGTTCAGCGGCCTGCAACATCAATTCTGTACCAGCCTCATCTCTGTCAGGACATATAATAATTCTTTTGCCCAATTTTTCTATTAGGTGTGCCTGTTCAGGCCCTACACTATTTCCTTGTATTGCTATACCATCTATCATTATAGCATCAAAGACGCCTTCTGTCACTATAACAATTTCTCTTTTACTGTCTGCAAATCTATCTATATTAAAAACATATCCAGACGGCATATTATGTAAGTATTTAGGTGTAGTCTTATCAGGAGGATTTATATGTCTTCCTGTCCAACCAACTAATTCATTATTATAAGTAAAGGGGACTACTAATCTTTGCTTGTACAGAGGTTCATTAAAGAACATTAAAGGGTAGAGACCATCTATGCCTCTGTCTATAGCATATTTTTTTACAGGATGATCTATATCTAAATCATCTAAACTTATAACTGATTCTGGAAGTCGTACTGTATCAAACTTTTGCAAATTATATACATAATCAGTTTCTTGTTCAGTTTCTAATATTTCTGCATATTTTAAAATTTCTATTTGGACCTTATGTATTTCTTCTGCTGTCGCACCTAACTTGTCAGCAAGATCTTTATATTTCTTACCTAATGTAGGGTTAGGTTCCCAACCAGTAGTAAAGCCACAATTAAAACAATTATAGGATATTTTTGCTCCTGTTGTAATGAGACCGCCGCGTTTTCTTTTATCAGTACACATAGGACAGTCCATAGTCCTCCAGCCACTAGGTGTTTTGCTTGTCTTAATAGGCAAATGATCTAATAAGAGCCTGTGTACTTGCTCAACAAGAATATCGATATCCATAGTATTATTATACAGGATATTAAGTGATTTGTCAATTAATTTCTAATGTGAACTTGCGAAATATTTCCACTACTAGGTGTGTGAATTAAACGAATCCAATTACTGTTTACCTGATAGTTTTTATTTATTATATTGCTTTCTGATGTTAAAGTCAATGTTTCTAAGTCAAACCAATCTATACTAGCATCGTCGTTCTCAGGAGTACCTTCTACACAACTGCCTTGTACTGTAATGTTTCCAGTATAAGCATCAGGATAAATGGCAATAGTGTGCAAAGCAGTTTGAAAATTTCTATCTTGATTACCACTAAAGGCCGAAGAAACAAATATATTTGCAGAGTCACCGGCATCTACACTTGCTGTTTGAGTAAAAGTGTTTCCTACTTGTGTTTCTACTGGCTCCATACCTAACTGATCGGTAATTTCTATATCAAATTTTACTGCATTATTTTGATTTGTAAAAACCGGATGTTCTATCCCATCTTGATCTGTTCTTGATACATACATTGTGTACATGCCTGCATCTACACTTTGCAAATCAGAATTTTCTAATGTAAGTTTTACTTTACCTACATCACTTGTATGTTCTAAAAGTCTATAAAATACTCTTCTTTTTGTTGAAGGATTTATTAATGTAGCCATTAAAACATCAGAAAAAACATTTTGTAATTTTCTATCTCTATCCCTTATATTAAAAAGTATTTCATTGTTAATACCTTTATGTGCAATTAGTTTTTTATTATTCATAGGCCTGTTATCCACATATATACCGTCAGAGTGTACCACTATATCTATAATATCTTCGTAAAGAAACAATCTGTGATCACCATAACTCATATTTTTTAATTTTTTACTCTATAATTAACTCTTTATATTACAGTATTTATCATATAATTGACTAAATAGTTTTGTGGAGAAAGACAAACTAATACAAGAAACACAAGAAAAATATCCCTTCCTTACAGGTATACTTTATGGCGGTGAAGAGTACATAGGAATTGTAGTTAACCACGACAACACTATCTTAACTTTTTATGATTATGATAAACTTCCAGATAAAAATCTTAAAAAACTTTTTTTAGAATTAGGTGACATGTGGTGGTGGGAAAGTAATAGACAATTACCAATAGATGTATTTTTAAATCATGAAATGAAAATATTTCATAAATATCTTAGTACTTTTGTTATGAAAGATGTTGAGATACTTTTTGGTCCTACAACCAGTCTACAAAATTTGTTAAGAAAAAGAATTAAAAGAAGAGGAGTCCAATTAGTTATTAAGCCAAACTAATTTAACTGTTAAGACTTTCAACCATTAAATTCAATTGTACAATAATAGCAAGAGCATAGCCAAAACTATGACTCTTTTTAAAGAAGTATGTATTGTCATTAGGTTTTACCCAAACGTCTTTTTCGATTTCCTTCCAAGCCTTTCCTACCAAATGGCGTTTACCGGGTCTTATCATAGCAAGTATCATTGCTAATTGATCTATGCTTTTAGGTGGATGTTGTTTTACTATTTCAAAGTGATTATTAATATGAAATAGTTGCTCAACTATTTCTTTGTGTTCTAATAATTCCCACATTGGTTCTGTATTAATCAATTTATCTAAATGTGTTTCGTCCTTCACTCCTTCATATACATGGTTATTAAGTACGTCTAATTTAAACCAGCCTTCTTGTTCTGCTTGTTTATGATCTATTGTACTATAACCTTCAAGAGGAAACTTCGAAATATTTTGAAAGTAAACACCAGTGTTATGCTTTGTAAACTTACCGTCTTTTTCAATACTTGCAGGTGTGACATTAACTAACTTGAGAAAGTCATCTCTGTTAGCCATATCAATATCTACATCAAAATCTATTTTCATATTCCTGCTATTTTACATGCCCCTTTAACATCAGTAACTTCTGATTTATTGTTTGCAAATAATTTCATCCAAAATGTTGCATCAATTATATGCTCTATCATTTTTACCTGCTCATCACTAAATCTTGTTAATAGTTCATCTCCACTTTCACACAAATACAACATCCAAGGAGAAACTTTTGCACTTCTTAAATCATATACTGCTCTAGGAGTAGTAACCTTTGAAAAATAATCTTGCCAATCACAATTATGTTCTTCAGCCCATTTAGAAAGATACATTATAGTTCTTTCCAATGCTTTCATACCTGGTTCTTTTTTTACATATGTTAATAGCCATTCGTCATAAAGACTATCTTTAGTCCAATCGGCTAATTTTTTACCATTTTTAATTAACCATTCTGCAAATAGTTCTGGGTTTAAGTATTCATTTGTAACACAACTTCTACCAAATTTTACAAATCCATCATAGTATTGGCTTTTAACAAAATCTTCCTGAGATTTTGGTTTAGATGCAGAAGTATTCAATTCATAAAACATCTGAAACACTCTATATCCTAATCTAGTATGTGTTAGATCTTTATCTGCCATACGTCTTTTCTTTATACACATATGAGCACTCAGAGTTCTTTCGCTCATAAATGTCTTTTCACACCATTTACAAGTATTACTTTCCGAAGATGTCTTTGATTGTGTTGTCATTGTATCCATGTGATAATGCTAATTCTTTGAGTTCTTCTTTTGTATTTAAATTTATAAGATGATTTATATCTTCTGTTTTCATATGAGGGAAAATTTCATATATAAAATCAAATATTTTATTTTTCTTTTTTCTTGCATTAGGTGGTTTAAGATACGGATGAAATTGTACCTTACCAACCCCACAGGTGCTCAGCAAGAGCCATTGTAATTCAGGGTGTTTACTTACTTCCATAAACTGATAGTTAACCAGTTCATTAGTCATATAAATGTAATTCGCCGCTTCTTTTCCTTGTACACTACTACAATACCTCATCATCATCCAGGCACTAAAAGCCTTTTTCTGTTCATCACTTAAACGATTATAAAAACCTCTATCTTTTTTATCTATTGCCGCCATAATTTCTTTGAGCGGTATTTGAGGTTTTTTAGGCATTATTCTCCTTCGTATTCAACAAGTGCGGCGGCATTATAGCCTTGCTCTATAATTTTAGCAAATCCTCCCAAGTCTGTCAAGTCTATAACAGCCAGTATTAAAATATTATCTCTGGGTACATCAAAACATTCATGTACTAAGTCAGCACATGCAATCGCAGTACCGCCAGTTGCTATTAAGTCATCTATTATTACAACTTTATCTGTGGATTTAATATTTGTATTTTTTTGTATTTCCAAACTTGTACTTCCATATTCTAAGTCAAAATCTCTTTTGTGTGTTTCGTTGGGCAGTTTTCCAGGCTTACGAGCCATTACAAAAGGAATATTAAGATTATTGGCTATAGGTGCTCCAAAAACAAACCCCCTGCTTTCAATACCTACAATACAATTTGCTTGTAGAGATAAATCTTCCATTTCTTGTAATGTATATTTAAATGCATCAGGGTTTTCTATTAGACTTGTAATATCTCTAAATTGTATACCTGGGATAGGAAAATCAGGTACTGTTCTTATTGTGTCTTTTAAATTCATATTTCACTCATTTTTATATTTAATATTTCGTCCCATGTAGCAAATTGTTTTTTGCTATAAGGACCAGCCGGATATGTAGGTGGTGTCCATTCTATCACTACATTTCTAGTGTAAATAGACTTCATCCAAATCTTTTTACCCCCTAAGGTTGTTTTAGGTATCCAAGCAAATACTTTTTTCCATTCTGTATATTGTGGTTCCGTCTTTGTTTTTAAATCCGGGTACCTAGTATATGCAGGATGATTCATTAAAAAATATCTACAACTTCCCACGGTAAATCTTGTTTACCAAAATGCCCATAATTAGTTGTTGTGGTTAAATCTAAATTAAATAAATTAAATTTATCAATTATACCTTTAGGTGTCAGGTCTATATTATCTCTAAAATAATCTGCAAATTCCTTTCTAACTTGTCCGTCAGCATAAACATATATATTTGTAGGTTCTTTTACACCAATAGCATAACTTAATTGTACTGTGGCATTTTTAGCCTTGCCGCCTGCCACAATGTTTTTAGCCAAGTATCTAGCCATATAAGCCGCACTTCTATCCACTTTGGTACAGTCTTTACCACTAAAGGCACCGCCGCCATGTGGTGCATATCCACCGTATGTGTCTACAATTATTTTTCTACCTGTTAATCCTGTGTCGCCATCTGGACCACCAATAACAAATCTGCCTGTTGGATTGATTAACCATTCTGTGTTATCTATATCTATCTTTCCTTCTACTACAGGAAAAATTATAGCCTTTACACGTTCTCTAACCTCTTCTATAGATAATTTATCACTATGTTGCGTACTACATACGATAGTTTTAATATTGATAGGCGTACCTACTTTATCATAGTTAAGTGTAACCTGTGCTTTACTATCTGGTCCTAACCAATCAGCACCGTTTTTTCTTTCGTGTTCTAATTGTTTTAATATCTCATGGCTGTAATAAATTGCACTTGGCATATAATTAGGCGTTTCGTCACAGGCATAACCAAACATCAGTCCTTGATCTCCTGCACCAAAGTCATCTGTACCTAAGGCAATGTCCGGAGATTGACCATGCAATTCATTGTAGACTTTTAATTTATCCCAATGAAAACCATCTTGCTCGTAGCCAATATCTCTTACAGTTGCTCTAACAAGTTTTTCAATATAAACTTTATCAAATTTATCACTTTTGTATTCACCAGCAAGTGTAACCATATTGGTTGTCACTAAAGTTTCTACAGCCGCTCTATGGCTAATATTTTTATCTATTAAGTAAGTTGCTACAGCATCAGAAATTCTATCTGCTACTTTATCTGGATGTCCACTACTTACACTTTCACTTGTGAATTCATAACTCATTTATAATTTTCCTTCTTTTTTCATTTGTTCTCTGATTTTAGTTGCACTGATTTTTTGTGTTTCTTCATCAAGAACTTCTTCTTCTATTTTATATCCTACACCTCTACCATATGTGATATTCATTATGTTTGGTACAGGATAACACCTAAATTTACCTGCAAATTCTGCCAGTTCCTGCTCTATATTATCACAGATATCGTCTACTGTCCAAGGATTGCTATCATCTCTTGGCATATCTCTTACAAGAACAGCAACCTGGCCATGTTTTGCTAATGCTCTTTCAAACAACTTTTGATGACCTTCATGCCATGGTTGAAATCTTCCTAGCATCTGTGTGGTTGGTTGCTTTGGTTGAAATAGATTATCTTTTATGTCAACTGCAATAAGCCTAGCCCATTTTTCTATTGTTTCTTCAGTCCACCAATCTTCTTCGTTAATTTGTATATCAACATTTACAGTATCATCTGGTCTTTCAAATACTTTGTTAGTATCTTCATATCGGCCTTTAGATATAGTGTTCATCCAAATTACATATTCAGGTTGAAACTTTCTTCTTAATTCATTAGTAGGACAAACAAAATCTGCAATAGCATAATTACCATTGCCTACTGTTTTTAAACAATAGTCGTTCATCCTTTTCATTTGTCTTTCTCTGCCTTCTGGAGAGAAATCCCAATCATTAAAAAGTTCTCTTATTTCATCTGCATTATGCCATTTGGCATTTCCTAATACTTCTACTAGGCGTTCTGCTAACGTTGATTTTCCTGAGCCTGGTAGGCCACAGATTAGTATTCTTTTCATTTAACTCCTAAAAGTTTATCTATTTTCCCTTTCCCATTCTGCGTTTTCTTCAAACTCTGCAAGATATTCATCTAAGTTTTCTTGTATGTTTTCCTGAGTATCATGCCACTTAGTATTTAACCAGCCAACCTGTGCATCATAACTTTTACCGGTTGAATCCATGTAATCATAATCACAATCTAATTCTACTTTATCGTAAAATACAGCATCAATAAATTCGCCTAAATTTGTTTCAACAACACCCATTCCAAGTTTAAACTCATCAAAATCTTCGCCGTCTGTTTCCACAAACCAAGCACCAAAAGAACCTTTTTCGCAACTATGAAACATTAATACAGGTACATGTTTGTTGCCGTCTTCATCCTCTTCGTTAATTACTTCTGGTTCTTCATCAGTATTAAAGTATCCGCCTTCTCTTCCATATACATGGATTGCTTCGCCTTCATATACTTCTTTATCATAGTCCCAATCATCTGATCCATCTGCTGGAACTTCATATACATAAAAGCCACCGTCAGCATAGGCACTATTAATGTGTTCAAACTCATCATTTTCCCACATATTAAAGTATTCGTCTTCATCTGTAGCAGGACCTGGAGGAGTATCTGGATCTATTAACGAGTCATCTGGTTCCTCATCATCTCCATATCCCATTTGATCTGATTCCAATACAGCATCTATAAGTTCACTGGTATCGTCTAAATCTGCATAATATCTTGCAAATGCTGGATTTACTGAACCGAAAACTAGTTCGCCTCCATATCTGCCGCCTTCTATTCTAAATTTTCTTTTTGCCATAATAACCTCCTATAGTAAATCAGCAATCTGAATATCTTTTATTTTTTTATACTCTTTAACAAAAAGAGCACATTTGGGTTCTGGACCATCTTCTAATGGTACTGCCAACATGTGACCGTTTTTTAGTTTTGGAAAATACCATTTTACATCCTGGTACACGTTGGTAATCTGTATTTCTTCTGATCTTGGCATCCAACTGTGCATTGGATTAAGAACAGGACTTAAAAATCCTCTATTGTTTAAACTTGCTAATGGTACAATCTCTAAATCAGCGAACTCCTCATCACAAGTTAATATACTCCAGTCCATAGGCATCTGTATTTTGTAAGGTCCTATTTCTAAACATATTGCTGGAGCATGAAAACTTTCTAAAAATATTAAAGGTAGCCAGTAATAATCTTGATATTCAGGGTCACCACCGTCAAAAACACAATATCTTATATCTTCTATTTCATCAGGTACGCAATCTATATCGTATGATTTATTATCTATTGTTAAAATTTTCATTTATATTCCACCTTAGTTATTGAATGTCTAAAATTCTGCTCTCTGTAAAAGGCTTTCCTTTTAGTCAAGTGTCTTTTACTATACTTTAAATTACTTGTTATGTCAACTATATTAACATAATCTTTATCTTCTGCTTTACGAATACCTCTTCCAATACTTTGAATTACCCTAACAAAACTTTTGCCTGGTTCCAATAATATTAGATTAAATATCCTTGGTATGTTAATACCAACTGCCGCTACACCATAAGTAGCAACGATCACTTTATTATTCATGTCACTTATTTCATTATAATTATCTTGCCTGTCTTCTGTTTTCATTGAGCCTCTAACAAAAGCCCAATCAGGATTTCTTTCTGCTAACATTTCACCTGTTTTAATCCTATCTATTAATACCAGTGTATTTCCGTTTTCAGCAAAACCATTTATAATTTCAGATAAATGATCTATTCTTTTAGGGTCTGTGACTAACCATTTAAGTTCTTGTGCATAACTTCCAAATTGTATTGCACCATCTTGTAATTGTAAAATACTGATATCCAAGTCTGCCAGAACACCCATATCTTGTAATTCTTTACTGCTCATTTTTCCTATCACAGGACCTAAACTACAGGTACAACCTACTGCTTCATGTTCATCTTTAGGTATTGTTCCTGTGAGTCCCCATCTAATAGGAACTTCTCTAAAAGGACCACTCAATAAATTCTTTAAAACGTCTGCTTTTGCTTTATGAACTTCGTCAACCATTACACAAACAACATTATCTAAAAATTCATCAATTGGAAAGTCTGCTTCAAAACTTTTGCTTTTCTTTTCCATTATACTAAGACTTTGCCATGTACAAATAGTATGTGTTTTATCGTATTCTTTTCTATCCCCAAACAGAACACCCACATCAAGTCCTAAATTTATATAGTCTTTTTCGGTTTGTACTACTAAATCTTTATTAGGGACAATCACTATGGTTCTTCCATAAGGTTCACATTTATGACTTAGTACCGCAGTTATAAGTGTTTTACCAGCACCTGTGGCAATCTCTTGTAATGATTGTGTATTATCTAAAAATCTGTTTATAATATCTACCTGATAATCTCTAAGTATTACAGGTTGTCCCTCTGCTGGATGCCGTTTAGGCCATTTAACATGTTGATAACTATTTTGATTAACTTGGTCAAACTCAAATTTCCAAGACTTACGCATATCCTTTATTTCGATTTCGTACCCATCATCAGTAACAATAGGTACTAATTTATCTAATAAATGAAAATATGTTCTTCCACCAATGTCACAATATCTCACACAACCATCCCAACGACCTAATTTATATGCCGGCATATGATATGCGTAGGGTAAAAAATATTTACAAGCATCAGATATTTTACGTCTTGTTTTCACATCAAGACCAGTAAATCTTACATTCACTTCATCTCTGATTTCTAAAACACATTTACCCATAATCTATTATACTACCACTTATACCCTAATGTCAAGTAATACTCAGTACCTTTTGTATTATAAAAAGGAACTACTTCTACTACTTCGTCTGTAATGTTTTCTGCTTTAAAGGAAACTGTTAAACCATTTGTAAACTCTTTGGTTACATACAAGTTTAACTTATTTAGATCTTCCAAATACTCCTGGCCTTCTTCTAATACATCATAAGGTCCAGGTGCTCTATCTAAATTAAAAGCATATTTTAATCTAAAGTTCACATCAAAAAAGTTTTCGCTGTATTGTAATACACCAGAAAATTTAGGTACTCTGGTTTGATCTGTATCTGTATATTTTAACATTACAAAAAGGGGACCAAAGTTATTTGCATATCTCATACCTGCTGTGGTATATTCTCCTGTGTTGGCATAAGTAGGCATAGTATAAACTGGATTATTGTCTTCTACTAATGTGTAAACACAACCTAATGGCATACCATCTGATGCTGTATAATTAGGATCTAATACACAACCACCATATGTGCCGTCTGTATTTACAGATAGATCAGGATTTAGTTCCAATGTTGCTGTAATATTATCTGTATAATATCCTGGAACATATTCTATTGCTTCTTCAAAATCATACATGAATACACTTAATACACCATATCCCAATTCAACACCTACACCTTTTTCAGGATCTAGTTCTTCATTGCCTTGTACATATCCATCACCAAACTTTTCATATAAGTTCGCTTTTCTAAAACTGTTACCAATGTTAAAAAAGAAGTCTCCTTTTTCTATACCCAGTCTAAGAGCATTCTGATCATCATTACCTAGTCTAATACCAAAGTTATAATTTAGTATAAAGTTAGCATTGGCTTGAAAATATATACCTCCATTTTCATCTGAATGTTTTTCATCTAATTGTGTTAGGGTATATACACCATTACCTTGTATAACTTCAAAAGGATTATCTAGATCAGGTTCAATTGTACCGTTCCATAAAGGCAACAATGTACCATCATTATAACTTAAATTGTCATCTGTATAGGAACCTGGTCTTGTATCATAACCTTCAACAATTTCTGTACCTTCAACATTTTGCCAACTACTGGTATTATAATATTGTTTTTCTACATCTATACCAAATGCAACATTCAAACTATTACTAAGTTCTACTTGATTACCAATTCTAAAATAATCTCTATAACTTTCGTTTGTGTATGTAGGATCTAATTCAGTAAAATATTCTGCTGTATTATAGTTTCTGCCTATTGTGATATAATCATTCCTAATAGCAACATTATACCTTTGGCCGTCTTGTAAGCAGTCGTTACTTTGCCCAAAATCATAATCAAAACAATTATCATAGTCGTATTCATATTCTGTAAATTTACCTACTATAGTAAAGTCACCTGCATCTACATTAAACCTTGCTGTTTTGTTTTCGTAATTGTCTTCTTCGTCATTGTCATTACGGACACTATCCATACCGGTATTAACCATACTGAACTCTAACTGATCTATAGGAGCCACACGAGCAAACTTAATCTCATCTTCCATCCTTAGTGTTATACCTCTTTCAATAGTATCTTGTATTAATACTGTTCCTGCCATACTACCTGAGCCGTATATAACACCGTTAGCACCAGATATAACTTTTACTGTTTGACCACTAGCAAAATCATGTCCAAAGTCATACCAACTTGCTCCAGGGTCGTTTGCTGGAATACCATTTACATAAACTGATGTATGTGATGTTTGAGCACCTCGCTCATTGTATCCTACAAAGCCACCATAGCCACCTGCATTCCAGGTAAAGGCTGGCATAATAGCACTCATTAAACTACTGCTAGTAATTGGGTCTGCTTTAATTGTTTTTTCTTGTTGTGCTGTCACAACAATTTCTTCTATTTCATCTGCAAATGCCCATGCAGTAAGAAGCGGTAAACATATTATAAATGTAATCTTTAATATGTGTTTGTGAAAAAATTCTTCAAAATTCATTTTATCTCCGTGACCTTAAAGTCGTAATTTGTAAGTATTAATTATACACGAACAATATGTTTTGTCAAGTATAAAAAAGAAGAAACCCCCAACTAATTGAGGGTTTCTAAAAGTGCCCAAAGTGGGAGGGTTCTGGACACTTGGGAAAGACTAGTAATTATTAATTACTCTTCTCATACATGTTGACTCAGCCAATTCTTTCCAATTATCGAAATCCATCTTGGCCAAGTCAGCAATTTTAAGTACCATTCTCAAACTAAGTTCCCTAAGTCTAGCACTCTTTAAGACCATAAAGTCTATAATTTCTTTTTCAAACTCTTTGCTAAAGCCATACTCTTTAAGCATACCATCTCTAACAATTTGATTAATCCTTAAAAACTTATCGCTAGTAGAATCCATACCTAAATCAATGTAATGGCATCTGCTCATTAATGCTTCTAAGTGATCTTGAATCTTCTTACTTCTAACATTTTCAAAGTTTACATTAGTAATAAAAATTACACCACCTTTAAATTCAAACCTATCAGGAATACCTTCCCTTCTTAAGGCCTGTGATTCTGCCTTCCAACTAATTGTTCTCTTCTTACCAGAATCCAATACTGCTTTTAGCATATTCAAACATACTTCATCAAACAAAATGCTATCACAGTCATCAAATACAAGTATATCGCCTGAATTAGAATTATTAAATAATGTTTGATATAGCCCAATTGGTGTCATTGATCCTTTGACTATCTCTGTTTTTACTTTACCACCTAGTTTTGCCATTGCATCATACTCTTCAAGTATAGTTTCAACACCAAAACTTTTACCTACTCCTGGAGGGCCACTAACAATAAGTCCTCTAACAGTACCATTTGCTACTGCATCAGTCATTTGGTCTAATACCTCAAATCTCTTTTTAATCCTATCCATTGCCTGTTGAGTAGTTTCCTTTTTCTTAGGCTCTTTTTTAACTGGCATAAGTGCTTGATAGTCTTCTTTAGATGAGGGCTCAACACTTAGTGGTGAATCAACTAAAATCCTTACTCTTTTAGAGTCAGGACCCATTAAAGCAGAACCATCTACCGTTACAAACGCACCCTTTTTACCAAAGGTTAATGGTTTTACTAGTGGAAAAATCGCATCTTTAATAGGTGCATTGCGATAGGTACCTTTTTTAATTTTAACAAAGTTTTTCATATAATGCCTCCCACGGCTTTATTTAAAATATACATTTATTATACTATATTTTTAAGTCTTGTCAACCCCTTTTTATACATATTTCGTAAATTAATGTTATTTTCTTCTACTTTTGTATAATTTTTAGTATAATAGTTCTCTATATAATAACTTCCTTTGCTAACAATGTCAACTATTTTTTCTATTTTATTTTCATATTCCAAATTGTCATAATCATATCCTAATAGATCCTCAAAAGTATGAAAGCCTAATTCTTTAAGATATTCTAAATGACCAATTGGAGTTAAAGGTATGGGTATTTGTCCTGCTAAAAATGGTTTAACAGTTTTTTCAGTACATACTTGTTTATCGATTTCTGATTCTGTATATATGTGAGCATAAGTATTATTAAATGCTGTATGGCTTACAGAAAATGTATCAAAGGATAAGTTTTTATCATCTAATGGTTTTGCATAGGGGTCTTGCTCATACTTAAAAGGTAAACAATCTATATAATTTTGATAATGTTGTAGATGTTGTAACTTATTATTTGCTTCATTTAAAAAATTATCTTCTCCTTTACTTTGTGAGAACAAAATATTATCTAATAATTTATTTTCCCACAACTTATACCCTAAGTGAATTCTAAAATACTTTGGAAAATGATTCAAAAAACTATATGAGTAATCTCTTTTGCCTGTATTTTCTATAGGTTGATATTTAAAATTATTAAAATAAATTAATCCTATTTCATATATATTATCAGAATGTTTTTTAGCATCATACCCTATAGTTTGTATTATAAAGAATGTATCTTGCTTACTTTTTAAAAAATTAATTATATCGTCATATGTTTCTGAAGATAATAAATTTGGCCATGTGTCTGTATTTCCTAATACAAAACTTTCTACGCCTTGATCTATAAAATATTCTATTCTTTCTTTTATAGTTTCTAATAATAAACTTGATACGCCTAGATTTATTGCTGTGTCTAAATTTCTATTACAACATAATAACAAGTCTTCTGCTACAGGATCTAGTACACTGGCTTCCACATATTCTGGTGGAATAGTACTATTGTTTAACATTATATTTTCCTTATAACGATTACACCATATAAATCCATAACAAATTCTTCGCAACCTATTCTATCTATAACATCTTTTACTAGGTCAATCATTCGCTGACTATTACCGCAAATAATGGTAAGTGGTAATTGGTCTTGATTAAGTAGTATAAAATTTTCTACTTTAAGATCTACTTCGTGATGTCTAACACCGTGTAAATCTAGTTTCATTAATCTATTACAATGTCTTCCATACCAGCAGTTCTAAGTCTAGTGATATGTCCTATTTGCCATTGCTTTGTATCTAGGCCTTTCATTATTCCTAAATACTTATTTCTCAATAGACTAAATTGGTTAGTTAGGTGTGTTAGGTCTATTACTGATTGTTCACCATCAACAAACTTATCTGCATCTCTGCTTGATAATGTTCTATTATAATTTTCTAAATATTTACGAAATACTACAGAACGTTCCTTGCGAAGTTCTATATTTAAATGTTCTAATATTGCTTCAATCTCTTGAAGTTGGTTAAATCGAAACTCAGTAAGACCGGGCAGGGAGGCACTGGCTTTTTCCAGGCTCCCTTTGATCTTGACTTCCCATCTTGCTTCATCTAATTCCTTTTGGTAATATTCGATTGCCGGAACTATATTACCTAAGTCTTGTACAATGTTGTTATAATGGGTAGCCATAAATTAATCCCAATCCTCATCTTCATCATCTTCCAACCCAATGTCAAAGTGGCTGATTAATGCGGCTTTCATAATAGAATCGAACTCATTAGCATTGTCTTCTGCTTCTGAAATATCAACATGATCTTCAAAAGATCTAAGTAGTTCTTCTGCTACATGAAGCCTTTCTTTTGCAGGGACAAACGATTTAATCGTGTCCCATGCGTCTAATAGTAATGCTACCTCAGGACTCATCTGTATAATCCTCCATATCTGGTTCAAGAATCTCAGGATCAATATCGTCTACAACATCATCTTGTGCCATAGGATTTTGTCCCCATTCATCTAAAATTACTTGAAGTTTTTCATTAGTCCATCCTTTCCTGAACTCTTTTATTTCTTCACCTGTTACAGGAGAAACATAAGAAAGTTTATTACCTACTTTAGTAAGTATCTCTTTTGCTTCTAACATTTCTACCATACCACTATATGGGTCCATTCCTGTTTCATATGGAATCTTAATCTGTACACCTTCAAAAGGTTTACTATATCTAGACTTCATTACTTTACAGGCGGCTCTTATACCTTGTACTGTAGAAACTTTGTTTCCTGCTTCGTCCTCTTTTAGTTTAAGTTTTTTAATTGCTACAACAATACTTGATGCGTATATAAAACCTTGTCCACCTGATATTTTATCATCAGGATCAAACATATCTTGCGATGCATAAGTGTGGTTTGTTGCTACGATACCAATTGGGAAGGGTGCTATTTGGTTTACAGTATTTCTAACTAAAGACGCCAATGCCTTTGGTTTTCTACCCATATCACCTTTCATATCACCTTTCTCAAATTGTGTTACGTCTGTAGGTGTTAATAACATTCCTAAACTATCTATAACAAATAGTAACTTAGGCATATCGTCATACTCTAAATCACCATAATTGTTTTTATAGTCTTTCATAAATTCAGATATTGCTTTTGCAACATCGTCAATCATTGAAACACTAATTTTTAATAGTTTTTCTGGTGACGTATCTACATCTAATGCCTGTAGCCATTGTTCATCCAATGCATTTTCAGAGTCAAATAATACTACTTGACATCCTTGATCTTGTGCATTTTTAACAATGTTGCCAGAACATATAAATGATTTACCAGAACCTGATTCACCAGCAAACACACTAACTTTACCTAGTGGGATACCTCCATTGAAGTCCCCACTTATTAGGTAGTCTAATGTTTTGTTACCAGTGCTGATCCAATCCTTTGGGTCATGGAAACCAGCACTAATTCCACTAATGCTTTTAGTTAAACCGGTTCTGAACTTTGTTAAGTCAAATGGTTTTTGCATGATATCTCCTTAACTTGATTGTCTGTTACGAATCATATTAAGAATGTCATCTGCTGACTTCTTGCCTGCATCTCCTTCTGCTGGAGCACTTGCAACGGGTTCAGCCGCTGGTGCTGGAGCAGGAGTTTCTACTGCTGGTGCAGTTGTTTCCGCTACTGCTGGTGCAGGTGTTGTTACAGGTGCCACACTCTCTGTTGCAGTTGCTTGTACAGTTTGAGCTGGTGCAACTGTTGATTGTGTGCTAGTTCCTGTATCAAGTCCGTAGGGTTTATAAAAGTCACCCCACTTTGCAGGGTCATAAAGTTCCCCGTCTACACTTGCCGCAAACATTTCGGAAATTGCTTGTACTCCCTCAGCACTTGGTTTTGCTGGAAGGAAGTCGTTTAAGTTATACAAACCATGTGTATCAATTGCCGCTAACTGTTCTTCAGTAAGAGCACTTTCTTTTCTCGCCCACTTACTTGTAGAATAGTCTGCATATTGACCTTTGGTTGTTTTGGATAATCTGAAATCAGTACCTGCAACATAGTCTGTTGGAAGGTTTTCCATCTCTGGGTCCATAAGTGCTGATTTGATTATGTTAAATATTTGAGGACCAATTACAAATCTTCTAATTGGATTCTCTGGTGAAGTCTCATCTAAAGGATTTTCATTTACAAACCCTTGGAAAATGTAACTTCTTTTTTTCCAATATTTACGACCCATATCTTCTAAAGAAGGATCTTTGAACCAAGGTCTTACCTCAGTTAATATTGGACATGTCTCATTCCACATTTCCATACAAGGGACTTGTACAGTAACTGGCCTTGCGTCTCCGCCTGCCACTCCTGGAAATGTTAGTCTGATCATTTGTCGTTCTACCCAAAAGAACGTGTTATTTGGATCACTATCAGGCAAAAACCTCATCACTGCTGATGTGCCTTCGTCTATGTTCCAAAATGGGTATATTGCGTTATCGCCTTGAGCTTTTGAACCACCGCCTGGTTTAGATTCCATTGATTGTAGTTTTGCTCTGATTTCTGCTAAAGATGCCATGTTTTTCTCCTATATGCCATGTTTCGCTGTACCTTCTGTGTTTAGGATACAACTGTTTTATTATTATAATGCCTTGATGCAAAAAAGTCAAGTACTTTTTTACAACTATTGGAAAATTAAATTACTTTACCTTTCCAACAAATTTATTTATCTTTATAACGTAATATTATATGATAAACTGGTCTAAAAATGCTTCATATGACTCTGTTGCTGTCATAGGAGCAGTTTGTACATTGTGCTGACCTGCACTTAGTAGACTACTTTTAATTGCGCCATACTCGAATTGGCTTAGTTGTCCACCAGCATTAAGTTTACTACTAATGCTATGTAAATAGTTTCCAAGTTTTTCGTCTTTTGCATTAAACCCTAATCTACTAACTTGATGTCCAAGTTTAGCATGAGGTGTATCAAATTCCATTAACTCGTCTTCTTTAAGTTGATCTTTAATGTTTTCAAACGTTTCGTTTGCTATTGCATTTGTAATATAACTTTCAAAAGCATTTCTTTTACTAGCCATTACTTTTAAATTATCTAATACATTTGCAACTTTGTCATCAAAATGTGTTTCTGTAAATTTACTTTCTAAATCTAAATCGTCTTGTAATATTTCTACATTGTTATAATTTGTAACTGTTTCTACTGCATTTGCATAAGACTTAACACCACTTAATCTTTTTAAGTTTGTTTTAATATCATTAATATTTTCTACTGCTAATGCTACAAACTCTTCATTGGTTTCGTTAACCAAGTTAGCCTTTCTTACATATCTAACAAATTCTCTAAGTTTGCCATAGTCTTTTGACATTTCTGTAATTGCTTCGCCTATTTCGTCAAAAGTTTCTCCGCCATTGTGCAAATGTCTTGCCATTGCTCTTGCGGCCTGTAAATTGTTTTCTGCCATTTTAAACTTTTCTTCACCACGTTGTATTAATATACTATGTATATTTCTACTTCTAGCACCACGTACTTCTTCGTTTACATCTTTATTATGTCTAACAATAATTTTAACATTGTCTGCTAGTGGTTGATAACTGGACTTTCTACTACCAGTCATTTTACCTAAACTTGCTTCTGCAACTTGTTCTTTATCTTCGTATGCTTTAGTACCACCAAAGCCCGGCTCTTCACCATCACCATCACATCTTGGACATGTTTTACCGTCAGTAACCATACCTGAACCTAAACAGTATTCACAGTCACATTTACTTTCTGGATCTTTTGTGTTTTCTTCTACTGGATCTAATCCTGATAATTTTCTTATAGTATTAATTTCTTCCATAACGTCTGCCATGTCCGTCTCCGCATTTCTTTTGATATCTACTTTTTCGCCTTTAGGTTTAATTTTTTTGTCAAATATTTTGTAGTCAAAACTCATTAAATAATCTTGTGCAAGTTCTTTTAACATATCTCTTACAGGACTTTCACTTAAATCCTGACTTGTTGCTAATAGTAATGCTTTTTCTTTGATATCCAATCTAGCAAGTAAGTTAGGTTCTGCTACAGCAAACCTTGTTGCTTCTTTTGGATTTATAACCTGATTACCGTCTTTATCAAAACTTCTCACTTCAAAGCCAAAGCCTTTCAAGACATTAAAGGTTTTTTCTGCTACTGTTTCTATATTAATTGACATAATACTATTTATCTATTTGATTGTTTTTCAAAATAATTGTTAATGTTGTCAAGTATAACATCTTGTTCTAGATGTAGTTTAAAGGTATTAAAATTGTGTATTAAAACATCTTTCATATCGTAAATTATATCTACCCATTGATCATCAGAATACTCGGTCAATTCTTTGTATAATCTACATAATTCGTTCATTCGGTCTTTATTATCAGTAATGCCGTCATATTCTTCTGACCACCACTTATCAAAAGTTTTAAATCCCTTATCTCTTAATAGTTGTAAGGAACCAGGTGTTGCACAATATACAAAAGGTTTAACATTTTTAATAGCCTGAGATGCCTTTTCTGTTAAAACAATAGGTCCGTTTTCTATAAATCTTGTTTCTGTACTAAAATTAACATAAGAATTTTTTGCAAGATCTGGGTAACGATCAAATGCGACACTCCACTTACTTTCTTGTGAAGTTAAATCTGTATTAAAAGGAAGCAAATGCTCAAACGGATACGTTTTTGTTGTGTACTGTCTTATTTTTTCTACAGTACAGGCAAATGTATGATGATTACTTTTAAGTAAATTATTTTGAAAAGCATAATTAAATAAATCTAATCTATGTGCTCTTGGTTTGTTGTTAAGACATAATATTTTATATTGTCTTTTAGTATGAGAGTTTATTTCGTTAATTCTATCTTCTAGAATATTAGGATTATAAGAAAATTTAGAGTAAAACAAATAATGTATAGGGATATATGTGAAGTCTAAAGAATTTATATTATAATAATATCCTAACACTATAAACCTTTCTTTACTTAAATTATATTTTTTAATTGTATTATTTAAAAACTTAAGGAAAACTAAATCATTTTCCTGTGTACTGCTTTCATCAGGTAGTAAATCAGCAATAATTGTATCTATAACAATATAGTAATTGCTATCATTAACAATATGATCGGGTATTGTAAAGTAAAAATCTTCTGTTAATATTTTCTCTATAATAAGTTCATTACTAAATTCTATGTGGTAAATTAACTTGTTTATGTTTTTAAATAAATCATATCTATTAAATATACCATACTCAATAGCATATTTTTTATAATTGTCTTCTGAAGCAAACATAAATGGAAGACGTTTTTGCTCTTTATGCCTATACGTTTTTATAGTGTCTTCTTGGGAATATCCGTTAGGAATTGTTATATTTTTTCCTTTTAGGTTAAAAGTTGCCATTAGATAAGCGGCATAGGTTGATCCCAGTCGTCGTCATCATCTGAATTAAAGTCGTCCCAAC
>Ga0181603_10000596_pt1 | contig 30840 bp, 17 predicted proteins | sample 041ome_13_FD_148633 | JGI IMG/M metagenome (GOLD analysis project Ga0181603, IMG submission 148633) | Coastal salt marsh microbial communities from the Groves Creek Marsh, Skidaway Island, Georgia - 041409US metaG (spades assembly) | ecosystem: Environmental > Aquatic > Marine > Intertidal zone...
AGTAAATGGTACACATCGGTTTCAAGCCTTCACAAGCTAAGCCAGCCGCGAAGGTGACAGCATGCTGCTCAGCTATGCCAACATCGAATGTTCGATCGGCAAAATATTTTTCGAAATGATTCAGACCAGTACCACCACCCATGGCGGCGTGAACAGCAACGACTTTTTCATCAGCCATGGCTTCACCAATTAGTGCATCTGCGAAGACTTTTGTATAGGTGGGAATTATATCGCTCGATTTACTCTGTTTACCGGAAGCAAGATCAAATTTAGATACGCCATGATACTTATCTTGGGCATCTTCTGCATATGAGTATCCTCTGCCCTTTTCTGTGACGATGTGGATGAGAACTGGTCCGACACTTTTTGTTTCTTTTACTTCCTGTAGGATCGCAACTAAGTCTTCCAGATTGTGGCCATCAACCGTACCGATGTAATATAAGCCAAGTTCTTCAAATAAAGTAGACCCAGAGCCGCTAATCATGCCGCGAGCGTACTCATCAACCTTCGCGGTCACTTCTTGTACTGGTGCAGGCATTTGTTTTGTGATTGCCTTGGCTGATTCACGCAGCTCGCGTAGAGGACGCGACGACTGCAAACGAGCGAATGTTGATGACAGCGCACCAACGGGATCTTGATTCAGACTGTTGTACTGCGTGGGAAGAGAAACCTGCTTGTTATCGTTCAAGATGATTATCATGTTCGTATCTAAATATCCGGCGTTATTCATGGCCTCATACGCCATGCCTCCCGTGATCGCCCCATCACCAATAATTGCGATGACATTATTGCTACGACTTTGCATGTCGCGAGCGACAGCCATACCCAAACCCGCTGATATGGACGTGCTGCTGTGACCAGCGCCAAAGCAGTCATACGCACTTTCACTTCTCTTTGTGAACGGCGACAACCCACCAGTCTGCCTCATGGTGTTCATTTGACTGCGTCTACCGGTCAGAATTTTGTGCGGGTATGCTTGATGGCCCACGTCCCAAATTATTTTGTCGGTAGGTTGATCAAAGACGTAATTCAGAGCAACAGTCAACTCGATCACGCCGAGACTAGATCCAAGGTGTCCACCAGTTTGAGAGACGTTGTAGATGAGGTCAGCTCTTAGTTCTTTAGCAACTTGTCGTAGTTGATCCATATTCAAGCTTTTCAGATTGGACGGAAATGTCACAGTATCTAGTAAAGGCGTCGTCGGCTTACTGGATATTACTCCATACCCAGCAATCCCCTCAGACTGTTCTTCTAGTTCAGATAAGATATCATCTCGCTGAGATTCAAGTTTAATAGAGCGGTCGCAGCGCGAGCGCCGCACAAGCGCGTATCCCAGAGATCTGTAACTGCCGAGCCCAACTGCACGATGTGTGATAATGTCTCGCACACTACGGCGTACGTGACCGCGTGCGTGACCGATCCTTGCACACGCGCGTGTCGGGGTTCTTGCAGAGGTAACCGCGTGCATGACTGCCGTAAAGTGATGTACGTGGCACTTATTGATCACAGATGAAGTGAGAGCGAAACTCAAATGTTGAAGTTTGACGTTAGCGCGTTCTGCGCCGTGTGTTACTTGCGTCAACAACGCGCGCGTTCTAGGGCAACGCGCCTCCTTGTTCTGTTTGTTTGTTGACGAGATAACCCGGGTGGTGTTCGGAAACGAGGAATTTGGGACTTTCCATATAAAACTATAGCTATACCTTTACAACATAAATTTAGACAAACATACGTATCCAGCGTACGCAGCCTTTCGTCCATAGGTACGAGTATATGTATTTATCAATATCAATATTGATATTGATCAGTAATGAAACGATGACATATCATAATTTACGAACGCTGTTATAATGCGACACAGTCATATGTTACACAGTAAACGGCATGCATCATTTGATGGTGCAAACTTTGACTAATATAGCCCTTGGCAGTCTTCAGATTTTTGTAAGAATTGTCAGATTTTCGCCGTGAGCAACCTTGCACGTTTGCTTGGCGGCGCGCGGGAAGGCGTGTTCATAATGAACGAATCCTTGTTCAAATCACAAAACCAATGTTCGCTACTGCCAGCTCACTGGTATATCCATTGATAACCAGCGATTTGATATGATGAGCGGAGTTTTAGATTCGCGACACCGCCAGCCGTCGAAGAAAGTAAAGACTACGGGAGAAACCGACGCATTAGAAAACAATTCAAGTTCAGAAGGCGTACCCGCTCGGAGATTTGTATTCAAGACGGCATCGCAAAGAATTGCTGCTATAGATATCATCGGTAACATATGCATCGCAAAAGAGATTCCGGAAGGAGCTGCGTGTTTCACTATTCACACAATACGGCACTGGCAAGAGATTTGTTGTGCAAGAGACTTCACGGTGTTTGTACGAGATAACGAAACTAAGTGCCAAACACTTACTCAGTTGGTTCATCACAAAGAACATTTAATCAATACACTAGTAACACAGTTGTGCGGCGCAGAATCTTATTCAATCGCAGCTTTGTTAGCTGTCTTGAAAGCCATCGCGCATGACCTCGGTTCAGAGTTTCTACCATATTTAAGGCTTGTCATAGATGCTTTCGCACGATTAGCTAGCAGCAGTATCTCAGATGACCCGGTCATTCTAGAGAATATATTTGAATGCTTGGCTTTCCTGTGTAAGCTCTTTGTTACTCAGTTGGTCGGCAACCTACCTGATTTTTTGAGAAATACATCTGTGCTCCGACTACACAAGCGTGTACACGTACGAAGACTAGCTGCAGCAGTCATTGGTTTCGTACTAAGACTCGCGCCGTCCTCTGCGTTTAGAGCCGTGTACACGCAGCTCACTTTAGATATCACCAAGCTTCTGGAGAGAGCTCACAATGAAACGAAAGATGAAGTCACACAGCTGTTATTTAGTAGTATTTTTAGTGCAGCAAACGAGCTGCACTCGCGGGCGCTTGAGAGAATTGAAATTTTGTACTCGTTCCTGATTTTTGATCGGAGTGCATGTAGTATTGACGCCAGATGTGCAATCGCAGCGCAAATGTTTGATCATATTTTTGAGCGGGCGTGTGGCCCAGAAACCGTATCAAATGTGTGGGCAGTAATCATGAAACTTTTAGAAAGGACACTAACGGATTCTTCTGCATCGACGATGTTAACCATCGCAGTTGCGTCACGCAGCGTGCAGCACGTAACATCGGCAGATCTTAATAGAGTCATACTTGTCTTCAACCATCACATACGCAACCCGGACGATGAAAGTTCACAAAATATTGCATGTTTCCTGGAGTTCGGACAAATATTCATCACGACTCTTGCCGGAGTTCAATTGAAGGAAGAGTTTATGCCGTCGGCTACTCATTCGATTCCTTGGTCACTTTTAATGCCCTCCAATCGGCCAGAAGTAGCTATCAAATTATTAGAAAGCCTTGTTGAGAGCGCTGCCACACATGACACACCTTTGAGAATGAGTCTTATTTCGATGTCACTAGAAGTCGCATACCCATCGCTTGCAGAATCAGGCAATGGGACACTCCCTTTGATCCGAGAGGTTAGTACATACTTAAGACACACAAAACATAGTATATTGGACTATGGATTATTAAAAGCTATTGCATCAAATATGAAGCACGGTGTACCGGGAGCGATGAAGTATGGCCATCCATTGCATGCCATATATCTATTACCGCACGCCGCGATATCGGCAATATGCAACGATGATTTGCTGGAGACATTCGATCAGTGTTTGTCCTCTTCAAAAAGGTGGAGTGAGGATAACATCGAGCGTGCTTTCCATGTTGCAGTTATAACCGCCTGCATCGAGTCAATAATCATCAGTGTTGATCGAAATCATGATCTCCGCATCATTCAAGCTACTGCTCGTCGCGTTCTACAGTTCGCGTTCATAGAATCTGCTTCTCCCCGAGCATGGGTATCGATTGCAGCATTTGTCAAGACATATCCAGTTGAAGTTCAAGAGTATGAAGATGAACTGAGAACTCACATTGTTGAGCCATGTCTGCGAATGATAAAACACCCTGATAAATTGCTACGAACGGCTTGCATAAGTATTCTGCAGATAATAGCACGCTGCCGCAGAGCAAATATTAAGACTATTAGAGGAGTCGTTGAATTAAAGCCCGAACTTGACATATTTCATGAAATGCATGCTTTCAAGTCGACTGAGGGCAATGTTCTTCTACATATGAGACATTGTATGTCGGTTTTAGCAAAGTTAGCCTCACCGGGAAGGTTATCTTTGAAAGCTGAGTCCGAATTGAACATACTGACCCATTTATGCCTCGGCGCACTTCGCATCCGCTTGTCAGCAAACTGGCAAGGGCTGCTTGCGTATCTTACAGCACTATGTAATAAGTGTCAAGCGGGTGTGTCAATAGTGATTAAAGATATCAAGGTCACACAGACGCGCTGTCTATCGCAGTGTATGAGTTTACCTGCACCATTGGATAGCATAAACCAATTCAGAACAGAATACTCAGTATTGGACGAGCTGAACGAAGATAATTATACAGATGATTGGATTTACCTGGATTTACTTCTCCGATCTCTTCTAAAATGCGACCGAAGAGAACAAATTTCTGCACTTGTTGGTGAAATGTTTTTGAAATATATCGCGGTTGTCGATCATGTTGACCGGACGCAGCGAAGAGTGTATGACAGATGCCTTCATGCGTGGTTGTTGCTTTTCAAGGGACTTCAAGGAGGATCAAAAGTGCAATCAGTGAACCTGAAAAACGCCTTGGAATGTTTGGTAACGTATAACAATGAAATGGTTGCAAAAGAAGCGCTTAATTGTCTTGAATTCTGGGAGCTCAGTTATCTCACTTCGGATACAGTGAGCTACGTGAAACTTCTTGTGGATGTTAAGGTTTTTAAACAAACTGTTACATCAAGGCCTTTACGATTTGCCGAGGCGCTCGACGATCGGCAATCATTCCACATTTCTGCCGAACTTCGACCCGGCTTAGTTCCCATTCTGGTTGGAGTATTGAGCACACATACACGACGAGCTGACAAAAAAGTTCGACTCACTGCGTTCATGAACCTTTGCATGTTCAACACAGAGGAAATCCTTCCAGTGTTTGCGCAAAGCATCGTAGGCATTACAAAAAGCTGTTGCCGCTCAGAAATAATAATGAACTTGAAGAAAACGATCGATGGTGACATGTCAATCAAAGAATGGGAGATTTCCACAGACCAACTACGCTCTTGTCAGAAAAGTGCACTCGGATTCTTATTAAACGTTCAGGCATTTTCCCGATTCTTAAGTACGCAGCTTAGAAAGTGTTTGATTCCATTCAGCGTGATCGCGTGTAAACTATTTGGAATGGGTCTTGCATCTGAAATTGCACAGGAAATGCCAGAGCAGATAGAGACCCACGTTCAAGGAAAGGGCCACGTCTCAAAACTAGTGCGTAAAATCAACGCTGCTGTCATTTTGGATATGATCGAGAGATTCAACATTCATACTTCAGGATACTGGTATCTCATATCCACTCCATTGATGAAACTTGGCTCTACTCTGCATTCTCAAGTAAGCTTGCCAATAGTGCCAGTGTTCTTGCGGATTTCTCTAGCCATATCATCGGGTCAGGATATGATGAAACGTCAAGATGTACAAAATATGGTTATTATCGCAATAGATTGCCTTAATTCGGCGGAGATATCAGAGCCATGTTGTACTTGCATTTTCAATATTCTAGACAACGTTCTTCTTCACTATTATCAAGTGCTGACGGAAAATGGTGCTGTTGAAGCTGACCACTTTTTGAAGAAAAGAACCGACATATTACGAACCGTCTTGTATCAATTGAAATCAAGAATGCATCGGTGTAAGATTCCAGGTTCCCTCGAAAGCAGTGCTATGCTTCGACTTTTCAGGCAACTGGTCAGTTTTTACCACGTTGAGGATCTTCAGAAAGCGAATATTAGTGATGACATTGCTGACTTACTTGTTAATTCCAAGCGCGTGAGCGATGATCATTTCATTGAACTTGTGACGATTCTAGTAAGTATTTTGCGCCGTTGTAGCGCGTTTGAACATGACTGCGAACATGTCAAGTCTCGACTCAGCTGTTTCTTTGGTAAACTGCGCTCAAAACGTGGGCGTGAGGCGTTGATTTCTCTCTACGAGCTACCAAGTGCCATCGAAACTGATGTGTCTCGAATTCTGAAAGGTCTCCAAGCGATGGACGTTCACAAAATTGATGAGCCAGACTATAAAGTACGTTTAGAAACGTACAGTGGGCTAACATCTGATTGGTTCACTTCAATGGAAGCTTCGTCCATATATCCCATCATGTATCAATGCATATTTGAATTTAGATGTGGCGATTTCTTGCTTTGTAAAGCTGCAAGACACACAATATTTCAACTAGCGACTGCTTTGAAAAAGCTTAGTTTACGAAGTGCGTCCAAATATGAGAGTCCTTTGTACAAAATACTTGTGGATACTGTAAATTCATCTCTTCCAGCTTTGTTGGAACACAACTTTGCAGCTGTTAGGGCGGAAGGTATTGCCGTGCTGAGTGGTCTAATTGAGATCATCCCGGACATGTATGGCGGATTCAGTGATCTTGTATCTTACAGTCGATTGGACTCGAACTTTTTCACAAATATTTCGCACATCCAGATACGGCGGCAGTGTGAAGCTCTTAGAGAGCTTACCAGGTTCTTGCAGGAAAGATCATGTTCATCACTTTCCATGTCTTCATATGTGCTACCAATGTTGAAAGGTTTCTTACTTTCCGAGTCTCAGGACGTCAAAGAATCGTCTCTTATGGCAGTAGTTGCATGCTTGCCTCACATGGCGTGGGGATCTTATATCATTGAGGTTCAAAAGGTGTTTAAAAAACGAGCAGTTCAGTCAGATGCATGGTTACGATGTTTATGCTATCTCGTGATCTACATGAACGATGTCAACTCGAAGAGTCCTGCACCCAGTATGGTCACTCCAGAAACTAAATCATCGGCTGTTCTTTATCTGCGCTCTAACATTCTACCGTTCATGGAAACACAAATGGTTTGTGAAGAAGGCGTGAGCAATAAAGGTGTTGTGCGACCGGTGGTCGCGCACGCCGCATGTGCGATTATATGCGCGATTGATACCGTCGATCGGGAACATTTATTTCACAAGCTAGTCGTAAGAATTGCAGAAGCATTCAAAAGTCGATCCCAAAAGGTTCGAGATGCAGGGCGAAACGCCTTTGTCAAAATTGGGTCCCTTGCACCACCGAAAATGATTGCGATTGCCATAGACGTTGTATCGCGTCAGTTGAACAAAGGATTCACGAGACATGTACGAAAGGCAGTGGTATTCTCAATACTCAAATCGTGTATACAGAGATTGACTGACAGCGACTTCAGTGACATTTTGCCAGCCATAATTCAAATCATCAATGATGATATTTTTGGCGAGGCAGAAGGAAAAGAGCGCGACGTCGATTTTAGGAACTCTGCTTACAAAGAAGCTAGAAAAGCATATGATATGCAAATCATTATCCAGGTGTTCTCTCGGGTCTATGATGGTGAAACTATGGTATTTGCGATGAAACCAATTTCGATGTGTATGTCATCACAGCTCACGTCAAGCATGGGCATGAAGTTGAAATTATTCCTCGAATCGTTGCGCCGTGGTATCGCTATGAATACTTTGATCTCTCGACAGACTATCATAACAATCTTTTTCTCCACGTTAGCTGACTGTGTGCGGGTGATGCATTCACTGCGTGATGATCGTTCAATCCAAGTACCTGGCGCGTCATCAGTAGCATCACTTGGTCATATATCCATGAGTCACCAGTCGCTTAATCTTGAAAATATTGGAGTGATGGCGAATTTTGCTTTGGATATATTGGATGATACTCTTTCGCAGTCATCAGGGTTATCGTTGGAAGATATCGAGTCTGGATTTGTTGTCTTGTTGGATTGCCTTATTCACTGCGGTGATCTGCAAAGCCGAGTTTTGAAGGCAATCGCACGCATTGGTCGTCTGGTGCCTGCTATCTTCGGTCGATACATCGGTATATTAACTAAGCAAGTCATGTGCGTACTGAAAGGGTCTTGTGAACCCATGACACAAAATGCGTGTTTCCGAGTACTCGTAGTCATGTTCAGGAGTGATGATAACTTAATGCCAAGTTCAGAATGTTGCTCTCTTATCATAAGGTTGACTATGTCGCAGCTATTGCATTCACTTATTTCTAAATCAAACGTGGCGATTTTACGTGTTTTAATGGGGAAAAGAATAGCCATTCTTCAGTTGTATGAAGTTGTGGAAAAATTGATCGATTTGAATGTCACTGGTGCTGATGTGCGTGTACGTGCATCATGCTCAAAGCTAATAGTGCAGTTTATGCTCACATACCCACTGGGTGAGCGTAAATTCCAACACCTAGTTGACACCATGCTTCCAAATTTGGCCTATGCAAGTGCTCATGGTAGATTATCTATTCTAGCCACCATCTCTGCCTTGGTCACGAAATTACCGATCGAGGCATTACAGAGGCAAGCAAAGATATTACTCTTGACATTTTTAACGCGACTCTCTTCAGACACGGATCGCACTTGTCGTCAGTTGTGCATCCACAGTGCAGTCATTTTAATTAAACGGACATCGTCTGAGTCAGGTACATTATTGGCTATTTTGCAAAGACTATTCTCAGTGGGCAATGATGCGCTGACTCAATCAGCGATGCAAGTTCTCAGGGTATGCTTACTCGAAGTTCCGAGGGCAATTGATACGTACAGAGAAATACAAGGTAGTTTAGTCATAGCCCTCGATAACTATTCACGTCAAGTTGCATGTGAATATAAGTGGTCAGGTTTGTACAGCACATTGCTGTTGTTTGAAACGGCTCTTGTATTCGACACTTCTCTAGCGGATGACATCGATGACGGGTATATGTCAAGCATTTTATTGAAGTTGCTACAATATCCCCATTTTTGGGTCCAGTTATCTGTCTCTAGAGTTATCTCTCTGTACTTAACTGGCAGACATGCAGGTGATGCTGGGGAAAGGCTAAGTGCGCGGTCCCCTCATTATCTTAAGACACTTATTGTTTCACACATAGGCATTCTTGAGTATGTGGCGCGCACGAAAATGGCCGAACAGTCTATGAAATTGTGTGGTGCAATATTTAAGAATATCATAACTGCATCTTCAATTTTACTTCATGGGAACAGCAAGTGTGTACTACAGCAACATCTGCGTCAAGAAAAATACTTTGAAGGGTGCACTATTTTGAAGTATTTGAAACGATTTAGCCAGTCAAAAGATGAGTTGCTTCAGGAGATTGCGTTGCGCTTAGTCGCTGGACTTGCGGGCCCGCTCAAAGACTGTGTAGAGAGTAACGAAGATGTACTGGGGATATTTGTTGACATTTGCTCTAGCGATCTTTATCGTAATCGAGGTACGCAGAAACTTGCAGGAGAAGTGGCAAAGTGTATCTCGACATACGTTTCTAGTACAAAGTGGGCATTGGCCGTTTCGCAATCGAAGGGTAGAAACTGCGCGAGCGGCTCCTAGATTTTGAGAAACGTACGCCTAAGTTCACGTCGGCAGAGACGATGATCAGTGTTTATACTTTTCAGATAGTAAAGTATCAGCTGGGCATTTTGTAAGACTTTATTCTGATCGCGTTTCAGTTTGAACTTCAACTTGTCTCTTTCTCGGAAGTCTGTGGTCAGTTGTAATGAAATTTTCACAGCGTTTGATATTATCTGCAAAGGTAGTTTTGAATGGCACGCTTCACTAAAGCCGTAATTTTTGTGTTCATCATGCAGATAAGCGTGTTTTTCATCGATGTACTTATACTCAGTAGAAATTCTTGAAAGTCTGGGCGATATATATATAGCAGTGAAATATCTGAGTATTTTGAGATGACTCGAGACAACTATTTTGGTACGTCTGCGAAGTAGGAACTCTAACACGGCCCATAAAACATATTCATTTTCGTTTGTGCTCGTCGATGTACACGGTTCATGGAGGAATAGCAACGACTTCGTGTTTGCCATAAACACTGTTCTGCTTAAATTCATGCACTCATCAAAAAAGTGAGATATGAAAAGTCCTTTTTGAACAGAATGGTTCGAACAGATTTCTAAACTCGGACATGTTGCATGACTCGAATTAACAAAACAACCGGACAAAGCATGTATTACGTTTTGAAATACACTGTGAATCAGTGTTGTTTGCCCGCTCATATTTGCACCCATTATAAGCTCGAATGGAACCAGCCGAGATAGTGATATTGTGAAATGTGTCAATGTTTGAGACATTGGTACATCAGGCTTAGTGTTCACTAATATAAGCGCCTCAGACTCGTTCAACGTCGGACGACACAATTTCATCTGATCGGCTTCTATTAGTTTTGACCATCTGATCATACCACAGGCGCACTTCAGCGCCAGAACAGAATCACACACATATTTTTTTAGGTATTTTAGGCGCTCACAGAGGTCGGCACACAACTCCCGCGAAATGTATAACGCTCGATCCATTGTCGCTTCAAATCGCATGTTTAAGCAATCTAGTTCGGCAAACGTCAGTCTGTTGTACACCTTACCCCGAACATACTTCTGTGCTAAAATCCGAATACCAATAACATCATTTGATCGACAAGTGTGCGTACTCTGGTAGACCATAGCATTGTACGCGTGTACTCTGTCGATATCAGTCTCTTGAACAAACCAAAAGAATCCACATGTTCTTTTGTAAAGTAGCACTTTCGACTTTACGCCTACCTCGCTGTGTTTCTGCGAGATCATTGTGAAAATTAATTTTGCTATTGTACACAGTGCATGTCGGCACATATCTAAGATTTGGCTTCTGCCGGAATTCCACGCAAAAATACCCAGCGCCGAGTGAGGAACAAACCCTTGCTTCATCATACTCGTATTCGTACTCATGTATAAGTTCAGAACTGAAGAAACTCGTGAAAATTGCGGTGTATTCATATTCATCTTTATTCCAACTGCGAGTGGAGTGTGGACATTTTCAAGCAAGTAGAAAATGAACGGCCGCGATGCTAATGCACACAGCGAATGTCTGATAATCGAGCGAGTCGTTGATATGTTGAGCGCTTGTAAGCGCGCGAATGTTTGCAAGTTTTCAATTGATTTTTTTGCATGCGGTATACTTGCCGAGCACGCCGTTCGCATAGACTGAAGGGTGTCAAAGTAAGTACCTGCGAGAGCAGCATCCGCATTGTCGACCTGAAAACGCATGTCAGATATTATGCTCTGTTTTCTCGAGTAGAAAAGAGAAACGCCAAATGATTGACGGATCTGGCCAAAGTTCCACAGCGCTGGTGCTATGGTAGAGTTTTTCAACAGTAGTGTGAAGTTCTTTATGCAGAGTACAGACATCAAAGCCGGTGCCACATCTTTGAACTTGCAAATAGGCGCAAACTTTAGAAAACGCCGCAAAATTTCCATGGTTGCTCCGCCAAAGTTTGCTTCTTTCTTGTAGGTGCAAATATTTTCAAAATTTGTCCAAAATTTTACATGAAAGCATCGGCACCCTAATTTTCCACTGAATCTTAGAAGCGAATCGGATGAAGAAGCGTATTTCGCATCCTCGCACCCGTCTACAACTACGATAACATTCGTTGAATGCCGATATATCAACCTCAGGATTTGAACGTCGTCCATAATTCCTATGCAGTGATATACATAAATACGGCAGAACATGTCAGCCAAGTCAATAAACGTTGCCTTGACGAAAGTATTCAAGTGGAAACTGACGATTGCAATCATTCACTATTTTACGAGTATTTTGGTGACTCGGTAACCACGACACGTTGGAATGTACCGCTAAGCTGTGTGGGAGAGTATATGTCGTTGGACTGACACATTGAGTGTTATTTGCATGGAATGAGCATTTAAAAAGAAGGTTTTTTATTAGCATATACGATGATTTTCACGTATCTGAAAGCTATTCGATATGATTAAAGATCCTTCGTTTCAACAAGAACACCACCGGTTCCTAAGACAAGAGTTTTTGGGTTCCAATGTTGGTTGTAGTTCTCACATTTCAAATCACGAAGTGCTGCACTACCAACATCACTGCATGTATTCGGATGCAACGTTTTTACTGAACGTAGTAGTTCTTCCGCCCCTAAGTTCAAGAAAGCGCACTGCGAAGTTGTTTCATTAAGCAGTATTTCCGATGCTCCGTGACATACCTGATAATCCTCTTCTTGCACCGCACAGTTTCGAATGAGCATACAGCACTGCCTTGCAATAGAGGGATTGTGTAAATGGGAATGCATGACTTTTATGAAGGCCGCAAAATACCCTTCTGAAAACATGTTGGATACAACTTGTTTGTTTCGAAGAGATATAGCAGACATGACGGAAAGCGTGCGCTCTACAACACAAGCTCTTCTTTTGTTTGCAATGACGATGTCAGGCTCACCGATGTCGGTGCTAATATGGCTTGATAGATCATGCATACATGAGCATAGCAATCCGTAAAGTATTTCGAGACCTTCATAGTCAACAATACTTTTCTTCCCGAAATCCGAGACTGCAAGTTTTCTGAGGCAACCAAGTGCTATTTTTGTATCCATGTTAGTAACTTTTCGACCAAGAATTTGCTGGACAGCATATTCAATAAAACAAGCTTAAAATTATTCAGGTTGCGAATTACCAGTAGATGAGTCAGCACATCCGCATCTACGAATTGCCGGCATATTTGTTCATTGAGCATAAGTGACTCCGCCTGCTTATAATTCAATTCACGAGTTGGCGCTCAAAGCAGCAAACGTACAAATTTTAAGGCATCCCTGCACGGGTGGACAAAATTGTTGTCCGATGCATTGTGCAAAACTACATGGATTATATCAGTGAATTAACGCAGAGGAAAATGACATCACCTTCAACCAGCGCCGATATTAGCCCAGCTTCCCGATATAATTCGGCATACGGAATTACTGAAGAAATTCCACTACTTGTGTCATCCGTTAACGTTGACCACCCCAACTCACATCCTGCTTCACGCGATTTATGGTGTTGACATTCAGACAGAATTCTAACTAGCGTCTTCGGAAAGTTTTCCTGAATTTGTTAAATGTAAGATGTAGTAGTCGAGCAAGCGAAATTTTTCATCCATACCGAGAACAACAGCTGTTTAGCTTTATTGCACTTCCGAGTCCCAGCAGCAAGAGCTCGAAGAATGCTGGTGAAGAGCAGCTCTTCATGTTCAGCAAGAAGGGGCACAATAGCTTGAAGGAGTCGTTTAAAAATGCTTTCATTGAAGTTAAAATCGTTCATCTGTTTCATGTGACCGTCTTTGTGTGTCGTCAGTTGAGTTTCAAAGTCCAACGCCAGTCAAAATCTCGCACCTCTTAGTGTACATAGCAGAAAGTGACGATCTTCGGATTCATCTAACATAGAAAGTGCCCCATCAAGAAGTACATGTGCGTGACTGATCGATATTCCCTCCTGTGTCATTTGCTGAACGGCTGTTGGACTTGCACGTAGTGTGGCTAGCTGCGTGCACATACTTTGCTTTTCCCCGTGGTTGATGGCGTCTACTAGACTGCTCACAGGTGAGTCGTATACCGCTCGCCTACTGGTTTCAGGCCAATTAAGCATGCTTCTATCCACAACGATGCCGCGAATACGAAGTTCCTCTATCGCTCCGCTGACTGACTCTTCGTCACTCAACTGGAAGTCAGAGCGGTAACTTGCTATTAAGTCGACGAACAACGCCTGTGATTAGTGTTAGTAACGTTTCACGGATTGTTCTGATTGGTTTACATGTGCAATGTCCGCATTCATCATTGCTGCGTGAAACGATTCAGGTTAGGTCGTCCACCTTGTCACACGGATGTACGTCACTGAAGATTCACACGGAGTGCGCTATTGATAGACCTCAAGTGTGACCAGGCGCGCTAGTTCTGGGTAACTCGCTATAGGACGTTTGTGATTTTAATACATAGAGTGATCCATCGGTTTCTTAATAGCGGATTGTGTCGCACAATTGGCCAATACTAATACCAACTTGTTGGTAGATAAAAACGGCGCTCCAACGTTAGGACTATACGATGCAAATATGCTTGCCTTATACTTCTGCCATACCTGGTATATACCTGGTAGCTATATAGCTACCAGGTATATATATTATGCGTATTCATATTTACTAGTACTTGTACAAGTACTATCGATAGTAGTATGTATTCATTCACGTGAACATAGACTATGTACGGCCCTAATACGATTAATGTGCCAACACATATGCAAATTTAATCACAACAATACCGTTAAATATGAACGATTCACGACGTCATAATCGTCGAATTGGCTCAAAAACGAACGAAAATGCGCTCGACAAATTGTTCCCTTTGACTGACGATGCATATGTACATCACAAGGCGGCCGCCTTGTGTGCCGCCCTGGAATTCACGCAACCTGCCAAAGTCACGAAATGGATACTAACCACTCGCTGGAGTGCGCTATTTTGTCGAAGTTGAACCCATGGTTACGTTTAGAGAGTGATAGCAACCCGATACCAAGAATCTTTAACCATATTGGCGACTACAAGTCCGCTTTTGAGCCGAAACTGCTAGAAGAGGTGAGAGAAGGTGTGAAAACCACGCTGAATCATGCGATAGGTATGTCCGATGATATTCCGAATAATATGACTATTTTCATCTGCATTCTCCATGTGCAGAAAACAAGTTGTTTTACCAAGTAGAACAGTGGCGCGCGCTTTCAAATAACAGTGGGCTATTTAGCATGACGCTCACTGGAAAGATTCCGTGTGAACTACAAGCAAGTTGCATCGCGCTACTTGTTGTGTGCACACGTGCGGGTTGTGAGGAGCTAAAAATCGATGGTGATGCCCCGGAAGCATGTGCAGTTTCAGTTGTTAAAACTGTCTCGAACTCATACATAGAACTGAAAAGTAGCCCGAGTGTTTCGCACCTCTGGAAAATACTCAAGGGTTGCGTTGAAAATTCAACCTCTTCAGAAAGGTTATGGATAATCATAGGCCCTAAGATTGCGACTTTCTCTCAGGAATTTGAGGCTCTCAACCATGTAGAAAAGTTAAGTAAGGTGAGCATGAAGGGAACGCGAAAAAGAATACTGGAACTGACATTTTTAGCATGTTCTGAACGCCATATTGAATCCCGCCCTATTTACTGCCCATGACAAAGTGAATACTAGAGAACGAATGATACCTAATATCGAACACTATCTGGAGCGACTACGTGAGTCATTCAATCCCATGCAAGTAGACGCCATCCAGCGTTCCATCGTATCTTCTACAACTACCAAGCCGGCAGATTTTCCTTTTACGCTTGTCCAAGGTCCACCAGGAACAGGTAAAACGCACACTATAGTGAGTTCTATTCATTCACGTTCGTCAAAATCGAATTAACATTTCATACAGTGGGGTCTTTTGAATTACTTGCATTTGATAAGCTTCCAAAGATACTATGACTCAACCATGAGAGTAGTATATAACGCTTCAACAAGACCAAGAATGCACAGACCGCACATATTGGTGTGTGCGCCAAGCAATAGCGCAGTAGACAACATTCTTGAGCGTATCATTCAATATGGATTCTATCAGTTGAATGGCCAACAATATCGCCCTGCTATGATCCGTGTTGGAGCTTCAGGTGCTGAAATATCAAAATCGTGTCGTGATTTCTCTGTCGAATCAAAAGTTGACGCTTTATTAGGTATGTCGACTGAAGAATGGCGCATGTGGTATTCTCGTCAGTTGCACACCGTAACTTCTCTCGAAAAGGAAATAGAAATTAAATTTAGTGAACTGAATGGATCAAGGCAGTTTGATTCTGGTGAACTAGAAAGAATATCTGCACAAATAGTGACCACATTTGATGTCAGGGACCGTGCAGTTGGTGATTTATCCAGACTAGAGCGCTTACGAAATTACTACAGCAAGAATCGATGCATAGATGGTGAATCAGTACAGCTGTTACGTTCTACTCTGGAAGCGTCTTTTGTCGATGAGGCTGAAATCGTATTTACAACGTTAGCTTCTAGTGGTAAACGTAGCTTGCGTGACTCTACTTGCGATTTTCAAACTCTCATCGTCGACGAGGCGGCGCAAGCGAGTGAACTGTCTACACTTTTACCGCTTTTCCATGGGATTCGGCACTGTGTATTGGTTGGAGATCCACAGCAGCTACCAGCCACCGTTTTGTCGAAAGGTGCAAAATGTGCGCGCTTCGACAGATCACTTTTTGAACGTTTGACTGAAAATGGAATTCAACCGATTGTGTTGTCCACGCAATACAGAATGCACCCTGAAATTCGAAGTTTCCCATCAGAGTACTTTTACAAGAACGCGCTCATAGACGACGTAGATGTACTTTCATCTCCACTCAACTTTCATGAAATGAACACAGGCTCGTCCCGCATTGACTTCCATCCATACCTTCTTTTTGATACTCTTTGTGGTGTTGAACAAAAAAATAGCGCAGGATCAATTAAAAATGAATTTGAGGTGCAACTATGCTTCAAGCTACTTGAATTACTAGTGTTGTCATGGATAAAAGGTGAGCGGCCCAGGATAGCAGTAATAACTCCATACGCGTTCCAGTGTCAGCGCATCAAGCAGTATACGAAGCCTTTGGCCGCTCAGATCGATTTAACCATCAGCACTGTTGATGGCTTTCAAGGGAGGGAGAGTGATGTCGTTATACTCTCCTGTGTTAGAAACGCCAAATTTGGGATGGGTTTTATGCTCGATACTCGGCGCATGAATGTTGCTCTAACGCGGGCAAAATTTGGACTTTGGGTATTGTGTAGTTCACAGAATGCTATGCTTAGTCCGCTCTGGCAAGCGCTATTCACCGATGCGAGTGCAAGGTCAAGAATTGTCCGTGAAAAACAGACTAACAACCTTATCAAGTTTGGTATATAAACGCTGATCTTATTCGTAAATGAATCCCCATTAACACGACATTTGATCCAGCCTTTAGTCCACACTAACTGGTCAATGTGCATATGAAGTCCAGTGCTGATTGGTTCCTCGATGTTGTCACGGCAATACTACCATGGAGCGCGTTCAACTCGCGAACGAACGCGCGTAGTGTATGCGATAAGTCGTTAGATGAAATCAGGTCACACCGATATCGACAGATTTCTCGTAGCATGAGAAGTATATGATGAATATGTACGCTAGATTTCACGCAATAGCAGAGCTCGGAAACAAATTGCTTGAAAGTACTCGAGTCCAAGTTGTACGGAATATGTTTGACGTGTTGTGGAGGAAGTGCATTTAGAACTGCCTGGAAGAAACGTCGGTTCGAAAGTCTGGTTGCTACAATCAAAGCCTCAGTGAACGCACTGTTTTGTAGTGCAAAGTGAAGATGTTTATCACTCAATTGCTCGTCAAAATCTTTGTGCTGAATGTTATCTGAAGAGTCTTTTAAAATGAATACCTGCCGACTGCGAGCAACACATATATTTTTTCCATCAACTGAACAAAGCAGCTGAACAACTGAATCAAGAGTAGGTTCCCCTTCAGGTAAAAATACACGCTTCACAAGCGCACATGTCTGAACGTCGAAAATGCTCACAAGCATATCAGATTCAGCTGAAGCTAAAAATGAACAGCCATGAATAAATTGAAGTCTTGCGCAGTCAGTGTAATTCGTTCGATTTGTATTCGAATTACTTGTGGCGGTATTTGAGACCATAGATCCATGTAAGTTCGACGTCCGAATGTTCCATATACTAACAGTCGAGTTTATCAACATTGTTGCCAAGTACGTACCACATGGCGATAACGCTGTTGTCTGTACCTCCATCGAGTGAAACAATGAATCTATTTGTCCATTTTTGCCATACACATCCCAAACACGAGTCGAACCATCCCATGAACTTGAAAAGATATGCGATGTTTGACGGCAAACACAAATAGAAGTGATCGGAGACGTGTGCCCAACAAGAACATCGAGCAACTGTCCAGTTGAAACGGACCATAACATGATACTGAAATTGTCCACAGCCGCTCCGCATAGAACTTCATCACTACGATCTAGCGCTATGTGCGAAATTCCTCTGCTATTCGGCGCAGTGAAAGTTCTGAAGTTACGATATCGTAAAATGTCGTACGCGCGAACTGTGCCATCCATGCTTGAGGACAGTAACCCCCTATCATTTGAAAGAAATAGCACTTGATTTACTCTGGCGTTGTGTTGTGAAAATGTTGCCATGCATGTTTTGGAAACCACGTCCCATAAGTTCACGGTGTCGAACTTCGTTCCAGTTGCCATGAGAGAGTATGTTGAGTTCATGGCAATTGTTGTAACGTCGTGCAGCTCGTTGCTATGCTTGAGCAAGAAAGTATCTAGTTTGTAATCCCACAAGCATACATCGCTTGAGCAGTCGCCATCTACCAGTATGCAAGCTCGAACTGGATCAAAGGTACATCGCATGGGTTTTAAAAGGTGAGTTTTTATGCATACAGACCGGATCAAATCACGTGAGACTACATCAAATACTTTCAAAATACCACCAGTTAAACCAACACACAAAACTTTAGCCAAGCCACTGAAGTCGGCACATTCAACTGGGGCATCCAAGGACAAGTTCTTACATGAGTCCACAAGATATTCTTGTGATTGAGTCGACTTTTTAGCAACTATAAGTGTACCGTCACTGGAAAATGAGTAAGTTGTTGTTGCGCCAAAACTAATGGAAACTGCAAGCAACTTGGATTTGTGCTTTACAGCCTCGAAGGATAGTTTTGTGGATATAGTGATCACCCTACTGCTGTGATCGGAGCAACCGAATATGATACCATCATCACCCCAAGACATGCAAGAAATAGTTGAATTTAAAAAGGAATGTCTTGTCACCAGTGGAGTAACCGTACAGTAGAACATCGTATTCTTTTCTTTTAAATCCCATATTTCGACACACTCGTCAGTAGCAATTACTAAAAGATCCGAATTTGCATTGAATGCCGAACGTTGCACTCGTCCACGGCTCTTAATCCGACTGATAACGACATGGTTAGCCGTACTGGCGATGACCCCTCGAGAATCTACATCGGCCACGAACAAGAGTTTTGAGCATCGAGAAACAGCGATGTTGGTGATCACTCCCACATGCCCATATGAAGTAATTATACTGCGCAAAGTGGACGCATTTGATACGCTTACGTGTCGACCAAGTGAAGTGTACACCGTCCCATTACAAACAGTGCTTTGTACCACTCCTTGAGTTGAACCAAATATGCTTGAGAGGGAATAACTCATACTCATACCTCTTCTCCGTTCAAATATTCACTGTGTGCGCATCTAAGAGATATGTCGCAACGCGACCAACATTTCGGCGGGTGAAGTTATGCCAACAGTAGAAAGTAGCTGATAACCTGCTCGTGCGTTGTTATGCAGTGGCGGCTGTGACTGAACGTTACTACGAATATGTGTCCGAAATCCCGGGTTATAAGGTTCTTAAGGGCTAACAGGTCGAAATTAGAATAGTGAAATGCCAAAAGTTATTCCTATTCGAGAAAAATCGTGACTAACAGGTCGAAAATAAGCTAATTTCTTATTCCAATTGCCCAAAGATTGGAATAAAATCGCCAAAGTTATTCCAATCTTTGCGATTGGAATAGCGATTGGAATAGCGACGACGAGTTAATGACTCAACGATTTTTAGGGGGTCGCGGAGCCCGCTATTCTAATTCCGCACCTGTTAGTTGGAAATAGGAATAGCGAGCCTTCACCTCGACGTAACTCTCACGTTTCGTTCAACGTTTTTGACCAGTAAAGTATGCATAACATGCAGATGCGACAGTGCGGTTATTTTCGTTTTGATTCATCTTTGCAGCTTTGTGTACGCGCTGAAGCGCGTACGACAGTACATCTCGGTATGGTGCAGATTCTCCACTGGAAGACGCGCTGGAGCACAAACCAGGCGCCGCGTCGTGCACGCGATTGCGCGCCACGCCGCCCGGACAGACAACGCGCATGGATGCAAACTTGTCAAGTGTTGGTGCCCGAGACGAGGCGAAAAAAATGAAAGCGCGTCGGAAAGTGTGCAAGGCGTCCCGGCTCGTGCTCGTGTTCGTAGTGGTGCTGTGGAACAAAGGTTTTAGCGGCAGAGCGCGATCGTTTATTTCGAGCGGCGACGACGGAGATGTGGCGTGCGACGCATCGAAGTGGGATCTCACCGCGCCGATGGGGGTGTTTTTCACTCGAGTCCCCAAGACTGGCTCCACCACGTGCTGGGAATATTTCAGGGAACGGGCGAAAATTGATAATTTCACGCACATAAGACGCGATATTTGCTCGCACTGCGGCCAGCGAACGATCGATGGGCAGTCGAAGCATCACATAAGCACCGCGCACAATATGCACGAAGCCGGCGTAAACTTTATATGGTCTGGGCACAGTCACTATATTCAACATACAAAGCTTCCAATGAATTCGCAGTATATAGCCTCTGTTCGGCACCCCGTGGCTCGCAAGCGATCGACGTATGCATACTTTTGGCCTAGGAAGCGCACCGGAGCATACGATCGCTGCATGTGTACGAATGAGACTACGTTTGATGAGTGCGTCATCTCCGCGCAGCCAGAATGCTATAAAGTAATTCTCGATCTTGGCCACGACCAAGTGTCATACTTTTGCGGGTACGACGACGTATGCATGGAAAATCCAGATTCCGAAGAAGCGCTGCAACTCGCGCTTAAACATATGCAACGCTATCTTGTTGTCGGTCTCACTGAAGAAACGGAAGACTTTTTGTTGACTGTGACGAAACTAGTTCCATTTCTCACCTTTAATGACTGGAAGTATCCTGAAACGAAGAAGACAACGGCAAATAGTACAAATAGAGTGAGCAGCGAGGCTGTGCGCAAAATTTTAGAGTATAATCGCCGAAGCACAGAACTCAAATTCTACGAAGCAGTAGTGCGTCGGTATTCAAAACTAAAGGAGTGTTTATTTGCGCAGAAACTAGCAGTCAGCATACACGAAGACGCCGTAGAACTACTTGTTCGAGCGCTGAATTTGTAGGATTAAGAGAAATAGAGCCCTTAGACAATAAAACGAATTGCACAAACAAGTAAAACCGTTGTTTTCAATAAGCAAATTTTTTAAAATTTTACAACTAGCCCAACCTTTCACGTTCACGCATGCGTGCTATGCACATGCATATAATCAAATCACATAGTACCTACTCTACTCCTACAGAAGGATGCAATTCATCATGCTATGAAAATATTAATCATTATTAACCACACAACAACAGACGATAGACACTCCAGTGCACACAGAATTAGTCAGTGTCAGACAAATAAGGTGAAAATCTCCTCGAACAAGGATGCGAATCATCTGAAAACCCCGACAAATCACAGTCACAACTACCTTTGACCCAATTACCGGTAGAATTGTTCAAGAATTCTTTCAAAAACGAACCTGAAAACTTTTCCCAGCCGCCTATTTTGCCTCCGTGATAACTCACCGCGTCAGTGTGAGGAATGCTTGTTCTTGTCCAGCTTCCTTTGACCTTAAGGTGATCTTTGACAATGCCAACCGTCAACGCTGGATTTTGTCTAGTCATCTCAAACTGTACCGAAAGCATCCCAGGAACGCTGAAACAATTCTGAGTGAAATTTTTCCATACTTCAACAGCTCGCGTCGTCCTCAAGAATTCTTCAAGCGACAGTTTGTTGAGCTTGCGAAATTTGTAAAGCGATATGGCTACGTCATACGGGTTTCTGTATGCGTGCACAATGTGTCCTCCACAAGATCGAATGGCGGCGATTTTTGAACAATTTGCACACGACACGTGATTGGTCTTCCACACGAACACATCATCAAACGCAGAGCGTATAAGATTTATCGTCATGTGCGTACCAGAACGTCGGTGGGAGAAAACAAATACGTGCTGCTTTGTCAATTCTTCCTTTGACATTTCTCGTCCTTCACCAAGTTCATGCAATAATTGCACACAGTCGTTGTCCTCCCACCGAGACGTAGTGGCATATCCTGGCAGATCCTTTGATGCGCGGCGCGACTGAAGAACGACGCCTTCGTCCCGCTTGAAGCTCTCGAGCACCTCTGCATTAGTGTTTCGCATGTGTCTCACAGTAGTAGCAGCGTACATCAAGATCGCGCCACCAACTAATAATTTCAGCCACCATCGCGTTGAACTCATCTCTCACGCACGCGCCCGCGCCGATACGTTTCACAGTATTATTCGACACTGCAACTGCAGTCCACGTGGGTGCTACGTTTTACGGTCACACATCAGTGCGCGCGTTCCGATTTTGGGTTCCGATTTCGGAGAAGCGAGCGTCTCTGAATTATACCAACGTGTTGGCGCCAATTTGTTGATATTACTACATGTCATTGTGATGCGTTTAGTTTATACTACTACCGGTCGGGTTTTCGAAAGTAAAATACGTACCCCGAAAATAATGAAATAAATTAACATCGGCGTTTTACCGTGCCGTCGCGCGTCACCCCGCGCCGCGCGCGCGTCAGCCTGTTGCGGGGTCGACCAAACTTTCGATCTCGCGCGGTTTCGCCTCGGGCGGAGCTGCAACGCGCTCTCTGAGCCGCACAGAGTGCGACTACTAGAGTGAGCATGCCACGTGAATTCTTGTAGTAGAATCGGCCGCGTGTGACGCGCCCTCAGGTGCGCCAGAACGAGCCACTGAACGTATCAACGGTTTAAGTGCGCTCGAGAAAGCATTCTTTACGACTTAGGCCGCTTCTAGGTGCCACGTGAATCGTTCCGGCGCTCGGCGATGCAGTCGACAAATCACGCTCTCCACATGACTGAAAGGTGCTTGACGTCGCACACTTCTGCCTCGTGAACGGGCGCTGTGCGGTATCTCTATGCGCTTTAATGAGCTAGAACGTTTAAAGATGTTATTTCTCGCCATTCTGGCTTGAAACGTTGACGAAGAACGCTACAGCGTGGCGTTTGGAGTCGTACTCACGGTGCGCGGCAACAGTGGTAACTGAAGCACGTCGGCGTTATTCAGTGACGAGACGTTTCAGCGCGGTGTAGAGGCGTAGGTTGGATGGAAACACGCTCGATTGCATTTAAGTGCATAGTAGACGACATTCACTCGTCTACTTGCTGCTCACATGCGTGGCAAGACGTTCTGTCCGTTCATGCACATTCCAGCGTTGTGCCAAAAGAGCGTTCCAAGTGCGACTTACGTCAGCGCTCGACCCGCACGAAACTCCACGAAACTCGTTGAGTCGATGTGCTTCACGTGTAAACGGTCGGTATTCATTATTAAACCGTCTATCTTCGAAAATGCGGTGGAAAGCGCACGTTCCGGCTCCCACGGTCGATGAAAGTGAAAGTTGTGCGATTAAGTGAGTCACACGTGATGAGAGTCCTCAGTTTACCTTCGCCGGAAAGAACGCCTGAAACGAGATGAGAACGCGAGCAATCGAAGAAAAACATATTTCGAGCTGTTCTACCCAATCTCATTGTTTTTAACCATCGCGTCGCGCCGCTACGCCGTCGCAAATGTTGTAATTCTAGACCCTGACTCACCTTAAAAAACTGAAAACTGTTAAGTCATTATTTTCGAAAACACGAGTAGTGTATACCCCATAGTGCGCTTATATATGTATTACCAACGTATGTCATGTTTAGCACGCACGTAGCAAAACAAACACTCTGTCGACGGTCCATTTGGAGTGCTTCTGTGTTTTCCGAGCGACGCGCGCGAGGCGTGGCGTGGCGTGGGTTCCACAGCGCACCTCGGTGCGTGGTATTTCCTTGTGCGCACCGCACCCCGTTCACGTGCACGCTGCATTCATTTTTATCGGGTCACATGATTGACACTTTACGTTGGAAGCGGCGCGCGGTGACAGGGAAGCGCTCGTCCAAGGCGGTGGTGAGGAAATTTTTCACGAGAACTCTTCTCCTTTGTGCGCTGTGTTTTGTGAGCGCAAAGATCACCTCAGAACGACGTATTGGTGGTGTGACGTCTTCGTGTACTATGGTTTTAAATGGATTCTCAAGAGAGCACGTTTTAACTGCGCTTGCTTTGCATTATTCAGCCATGGAGGTTGTGAACAAGGTGCGCGTCGTGTGGGGCAATACCAAGCAGCACCCAGAATTTTTCCTCTCTCAAACTAAAAGTGTATCGAGATTGAGTGACAAAATAGAAGTCATCATGACTCCAACAGACGATTTGAACGATCGATTTTTACCCATCGCACCTCTGCGTGAGTCAAGGTGCGTGATTATTGCCGACGACGACATCTACGTCGACGAAAGGACTGTGAACGCCGCGCACGCGCTCTGGATGAAACATCAAACACAAATAGTGGGTTTATTCCCACGAGCACACACTGTGACGTCTCAGGGGACGTTTTACAATTCCAATCCCAAGTATCGCTATTCGATCATCCTCACAAAATTCATGGTGCTCGACTCGGCATACCTGGATGCGTATTCAAACCAAATGCCCGCGAGCGTACGCGACTATGTTCGCGAGAAAGGAAACTGTGAAGATATAGCTATGAATTATTTAGTGACGTCTCTTTCGAATAAATCCCCCATTTATCTTCGAGACTATACAAAAATTGATTTTGGTGGTAAGACTGGTATTTACAATAGACCTGGACACATTAATGCGAGAGACGAGTGCATGCGACAGATTCCAGAGTTGTTAGATTCGCAGCTCTTGATATACAATGATCTCGCATTCACAGCGAATACAGAAGAACGCTTCATGGGGGACTCTTTCGTACATGGCACGGAGTTCGATTTGAAAGAGTTGGACTTCAGTCACATCCAGGATAGCGCTGATTCAATTCAAGCAGTTGAGCGCCTGCGACATCAACTCGTTACGATCCGATCCAAGTCATTGTAGTAAACGCTAATCATACTCCTTTGTGAAGTATTGTGTAATAACATGAAATAGCACATTCCAAAAGTCATCATTGTAAAGAAAGAATTTGAATGTCGTGATAAATGCGTGACGCACTTTTCTTTGCTTGAAAAGAAAATATCTTGTTTTTCTAGCGTTTACCCACTGCGAGTCGCGTACAGTCGCGTGCATACGCTATATTTGTTCACTCGAGTGTGATTTATTACTATGTACTATGCTACAAGAAAACAACTGTCTACCGACGAATTAATCGGAACTAGAACGCCATTCCACCACAGGCGTGAAAAATGCGTCGAACACTGTTATTTTTTCTACAAATAGATTCGTCCGTCTCAACTGTTCAAACCATACTGAGCTTGTGAACAGCGGCACAGTGTAGTTGCGACGCATCTCCTCAGTGACGTGACCTATGTGTTCGCCAACCATCAATTTATTCGTGGAGAAACTAGTCTCATTCGGGAAAATCGGATAGATTGTAGTCCAATGTTGGGTGTATCCAAGTTCTATGAGCCACTTTTTCCACGAACCTTTCCAACCAGTCACTCTGCTTCGAGGAATAATGATCCGCCTTGATTTTTGCTCCTCGTCATGTCTCTTCTGAAAATACAAAAGAGCCTCTTTCCAGTACACCCCGTTGAAAGCCGCACCCCAACTACAGGGGATTTCAAATCCAAAAATGCCACCACGTTTGACACCATGCTGCTCGTAATCTATTTTTTCGCGTCGCGCGTGACCTGTTTCGAGCACTCGAGGCGTGTACAAACTGATGGAAAAGTATCTGTGCTTGCGTGTGTTTTGGATGTCCGCCAACTGGAGACCCACAAATTTGAGCCAGCTATAAAATTGGCGCGAAATCATAACGTCATCTTCTAACAAAACGGAATAACTGTTTTCGACTGGCAAAGGTCTGACGGCTTCAGGAATAGCGATCTGCGGTCCCCCAGACGACACGAGTCGGTGGCGAACGCGTTTGAAACCATATGGCCAATCATAGTCATCAATATAGTCCAGGCAATCCTCCGTTGCTGTAGATTCTGCGGCGATTTCTAAGTTTACTTGATCACCAATGAAAAATGTTTCGCGAAGCTCTTCTAGTAACGGATAGAGAGTCTCCCTACACGTCGTGATCACGTTGATTTCAAATTTTACTTTTGGCCAATTTTTCAGGACATTCAGTCCCAAGGAATGCAACCAAGTAGCCTGAGAATAATCGCGCGCAGGCACGCTGATTGACGTCTCAAATCGTTGGCTCAAGAATAACTTTAATGAACCGCTACAGTCTACACAAACTAGCACCGAGGTTTTCAAATCCACGTCATAATTGAGTTTCAAGTACTTTACAATTTTCGACGCACAGAACTCGGTTTCCCGTTGTCCACATGTAATTTGATTATTGTCAATCGTCACAGCTGTGCCGTCCCTGTGTTGTATGCACTTGGTGTGTGCTCGCTTCAACTGCACATAGATGATCGAATCTCCAGAAACTTCTTCGTCGCGAGGCACGCGCCCCTGAATACAACGATTTCCTAACACGTGCACCACTCGTGCGCGTGACAACGATGAAGCTCTGACTGACAATGCACTACCACGCCACTTGAGAACGACAGCGATCGCAACGAGCACTCCGACGACAACCCTCGTCACCAGTTTGAAAGTTGCGTGAGCACTACAACCCGAGGGGAGCGAACACGTTTGCAAGCCACGTCGACGCTTCCAGCCACCCTGAATCATAGTAATAGCACTCCTCGCCGCTGATCTCGTCTAAAACGCGTGTCTGCCACCCGTCGGCGGCGGCGATGCCGGTTATCAAACACAAGAAGCGCGCGCGGTGAGCACTGCGGAGCGTGGACGATGTTCCAACAGACAGACAGACAGACAGACAGACAGACAGACAGACAGAACATATTGAGCGGCTAAAAAGCCCAGACAATGAGACTGCATGTCGCGTCACATACGTGTACTGACATTTTCGTGGAATTTCTGTGAATATATGCGGTCCAAATTTGATACTCCTTATGATAGCGATCAAATGGTGGCTCCCTGGTTTAGGTCTGTGTTCGTCTTTGGTCATGATTAGTCACACCTGCGCACTGCCCCAAACTTCGGCTCAATTTAGCGACATCCGCTATAGGTTAAAATTACTAAAACAGTTCTTGCAGTTCTTAACCTTACTTAATATGGCGTTTTCATTTTTGCGTATTTTTTATTGCAATTTTCTTCATGACATGCGTCTCGTCGAGAGCGTTCGATTGCCGTCTTTTTTGTCGAAAACGGACCCCGATTTTGCGAGTTATGCCCGAAAATGTCACGACGGTTGGTTGAAATGACATGCATCGATTAAGGTTAAGCGCCTTTGGCGGCAGTCGACAGCGCGCACACGGCTCGGTCATGGCTTAGGATTGCATGGATCGATGAAGAGTTTTGTTAGGTCGGTGTGAGCGCAAGGAAGCGGGGCTATGAGGCGCGAACCGACCGGGGACGGGTGCGTGAATGCTTGTGGCGATTGGTGATTTTTGAAAGCGCGATGATGATGGCTTTCAACGTCTCGAATGGAGCGTTCATTTGATATCTAGACCTATGGTTTGATTATAGTGTGCATACACATGTAAGTTACATTCACATCTGGTGGGATGGCGCGACGCGACGATGTGTCGACGCTAATGTCCTCAGGAGGTGTCTGGAAGTGGGCGCATCGAAGCGATGCGCATCAACAATGTTTGTTTTTGGCGCGTACAAGCTTTGGGAGGAAACGCATGGAGAAAAGCTTGGAATTTATTCTTATTCCATGTTACAACGCAAGATATCTCAAAAGAATGGGCTTGAAGCACCAAAATTCTCAGTTTCCATGCTAAACTGGCGGCGCGCGACGAGGCGTGCACAGAGCCAAGTCCAGATATCGCGGCGCTCTTTGAGAGAATCTTCGCAGCCGCTACATTTTATGAAGAGAATAAAACATTTCTACAGCATTTTGTGAAAGATGGCGCGAATATTCCAAATGCGCTCGACATTTACAATTTCAAGCTCATTTTGTGTCAATTTCGGCCACATCGGCGTAATGCGTGTCGACGACATCGAAAGATATCCAACGACAGCTATACGAGATGAAATGTTATAGTATTAGTATTGTTATCATCATTGTATTCTTTGTATTCGCGCACGCGCCGACGAGTAATCTCTTGTAAGGTTAAGAACTGTTTTTCCAGTCATTTCTGGATGCGCAAATAGACGACGACGACGTCGACCACGAAATCACGCGAAATTTTTATGACGCGTGCAAACGCAAACTTTATACGCGTGTGCAAAATTTCAAGTCGTTTGGAGTTCATTTACGTGGCCGATTGCGGTGTCAAAGGCGCTTAAGGTTAATCGACCTGTTTTAGTAATTTTAACCTATACTCTTACCCCCATTTTTTTCATAACTCGGGTCTAAAAGTTATGAAAGCGCGGTACTCTTAGTCGCCCTAATTTCGTCAAAAAATTAGCTTTTCACTCGATTTGAAAAAATATTAGATTCGTCTATCTCCCCGTTGGCCTAAGAATAGCGAAAATCAAATGGTCCTAACCCATGTTGTCCCCCACGAATCATGAAATCGACTCGCCGAGACGTGATCGCGTAAAATAAGAAGGGATTCTCCTTGTCCTCAGTGAGCTCAGGACGCCACAGCACGCCGCGATCCCGCGATGGTGCCTGGCGCGACGCTCGATGGGCAAGACGACCAAGAGTTGGATACATTTGACACGGCTGACGTCAAGTTGGGCGCGCCGCCTGTGTTGAAACATTGTACCAGCTGTCGCCAGATGCTCGATGCGTACTTTGCGTTTACGATTGGCCGGAGAACGTGCCGAACCTGTTTAGAAAAACACAGAGTTCACCAAGCGGAAAAGCGCAAGGCGGCGAAAGCATTACACGCGCAGACGGCTGATAAGTTGAAAGAATGACGCTCCAGCTGTTGTTAAACGAGTACTGGAGTACTCGATATCATCAAAAGAACAACAGGCCACGGGTGGTGTATATAATTGAAACGTATTTTTGAAAATGTTTTTCGGCAACAAGCGACGACGAGCGTCAACGTATTGAGGACTAGTCTTGTGCTGAATGTGCTCTCTATATAAATTGTATCGCGCTGATTTTGTATTAGAATACTAGGTAGATTTATTCTTGTCAGTATGCCAAGTTTAAGAAATTTCACAACGTCTGTTGACTCTGGATGCGCGACTACGCGCGACTCGTACCATGTTTGAAGTTCTTCTTCTCGAGAAGTCAGATACAATTCATGATATTTGTGCGCCAACTCCAAGTCAAATGGTAGTCGCTTGCATTTGTGTGTGAACTCTTGCGGGCAATCACACTGTGAAAATCGTCCAACGACGCGCGAAAAGTCTGTAAATCCATAGTGCAGAATCACGCTTTCATTCAAAATGATCTCCTTCAGATGCTTGCTACGAATGTGCTCAAAGTTGTGAACACCGACTGGTCGTAAGTCGTCAAACACGCGCGCCGCTGATTTACCATTAGAATACCCCAAGAAATATCTGGGATTATCCCCTTTCGAAGCATCCTTGTACTTTGCATATATTTCAGCGTCGAGGTGCTTATGACTACGGCGGAACAACGTGACGTCTACAAATGGATCGCGATTGTTGAGCTTTTCTGGCACAGCCTCGTAATTTGGAAAAACGACGCGACCAACAGCATTTGGTATACTTGCGAGTAGGCGCCGTATGTTGAAATTATTTTCTGCTCCGGCTGGATAAATCAGTTCGTCTGAATCAATATGAACTATCCAATCAATGCTAACGTCAACGTTGCCTTGTAATATTTCATGAATAACGTACTCAACATTCAACGCCTGCTGCACAAACACTCTATCTACTCCGCAGACTGGGTCGTGGATGTGTTTTTGCATTCGTTCAAGATTTAAAATTTTACTTTCGTTGCGCCGTGCATTTGTTTGCGTTGACGTGTACACTGTTACATCTCGCATCTGCTGGTACATTCGTTCAGTATCCAAAGGTATACTCTTGCCGTCGAGAACGATGAAAAAGTGGTGCACGCCGATTAAGCGATGGTAGTTGAGCCACGGCATCAAGTTACTGTTTGATCGCGTCGTGCACACTAATCCCACGTTCCCGTCGCCGACGATGTTATCGATTTCATGTATTTGCGTTTTCCGCTGGTCCTGATGAGTACCAAACACGACATCATCAGTCCCCAAATGTTGCATTCCGTGCGTGCGCGAAGAAGACACGTAGTTCCATAGACTTGAAAAGAGCCATATCGTGCAGATCGACAGTAGTATGTTCCTTGAGCGCCCGAGTAAGTCTGAAAGTGTGTGTGTTCGTTTGTGAGGAATAATACGTGCGCCGTGTTTCATAATGATAAAGCTTTCTTGTGCGATTTCGACTGCACGTCTGGCAGTGGTTTAACAAAGAGCTCCTTTATGAAACATCGCGGAGTGCTGTTCGTGGTCGTCTCGTCTCGATAAGCAACCAAAAACTCTAGACTTGCCGAATGTGCCGATGCGATTTTCATCTACATTCACCGTTCATTCGTCGCGAGGCAGAACTTCAAGCACTGCTAACCGAACGCTACATAAGCGACGAGCACGAACAGCCAGTTGTGTGTGGGGGGGTCGGCAGCGCAGCTCACCTTTGTTCGCGGCGCGGTGTGTTGCTATCAGTCGTGACCACTCTGCCTGGTCTTCCATAGACTTGAAAATGGATATTTCATGTTCATAATATGCGCAAATGGTACTAAAGAGGACAATCACAAGGAACGGTGTTGCGTTTTACGATTTTGTTCGGAATTAAAAAACAGGGCGAGTTAAAAAGCAACCTTGATTGCAGAGGAATTTCCTTCGGCCTGCGTGCGTCGGATATGCTGCGCTTGACGATACTACAACATATTTGCCAACTCATAAGACGTTTATGCGGGACTTCCATCTGGGGAGCCATCTGGGGAGCCATCTG
>Ga0181603_10000621_pt1 | contig 30222 bp, 19 predicted proteins | sample 041ome_13_FD_148633 | JGI IMG/M metagenome (GOLD analysis project Ga0181603, IMG submission 148633) | Coastal salt marsh microbial communities from the Groves Creek Marsh, Skidaway Island, Georgia - 041409US metaG (spades assembly) | ecosystem: Environmental > Aquatic > Marine > Intertidal zone...
CGTTCGTGCGTTCGGTACGTCTGGTGTGAACGAGACCTATCCCGACAACTACCCCGACGCTACCCTGGCCAGCAGCTGGTACCCAAGCGGCGGCGTGACCATCGGTACGCACCTCGATCTCAAGTTGGTCCCCGCACCGATCACCTTCAACGACCCCACGCTTGACTGTTACAAGTTGATCAACGACCCCACCTACAGCAACCTCTCAGGGAACTTCGACGGTTCAACCAACACGTTCTCCTTTGATGACACCACCATCACCGTGGCTGCTGATTTGACGCTTGACACCTGTGGATTTGTACTCCAAGGCGGTTCGTTGCGTGTGGAAAGCACGGCAACCTCCTCGCCGGTGATCGTCTTGAAGGATACTGGGTTCATCACCGCCAACAACGACGGTACTTCGGGCCTCCCAGCGGCCATTCGCGCTGTTTCATCAACCTACGGGCTCCACATTGACATTCAGGATGGCGGTGTGCTCACCCTTGACCACGCCAACCTCCGAGATGTTGCTTGGGACGCCACGACGAAGTCTGGGCTTTACATCGGCAACGGGGCGACGCTGAACATGATGGACTCTGCAAACATCTTCGGGTCCACGGCTACGGCTGACGATATGGCGACGGTGAAAATCAACGGCGGATCAGCCAACATCGACGCCTCGAGCATCGTCAACACCGGTCAAACCGGGACAGCGATTTGGATTGAAAACTCCGCCGCTTCCTTGAGCGACATCACCGTTCGCAACGCTGCGGTCGGTATCCAATCCTACAACGGTGCACCGCAAATTGACGGCTTTACGTCCAACGGTAACACCGTTGGTGTGGACGTCCACGGCGGTATGTCGCTGCCAACGCTCTACCGCAGTTCAGCCCTTTCAGGGATGAGCGCTGGCTGGCACACCTACAAGATCGACATTTCGACCTTCCTCGGCACGGGCGACTACCTCCAAGTTGGAGCCAACTCCATCTTTGGCGGCGGTAACGCCCACCCCAGTTACAACTACGCTACGAGCAAGTACTACTGGGTCTCCGACCGAATGAACATCATGATGGTGGACGACCAAGGCAACGAGTGGAACATCACCGACAGTGGCCAAGAAGGGTACTACCCCTACGGCAGCAACGACCCAGCAGTGGTCGCCGGTACGCACACGTACAGCGGCGGAACAGGTGGCGCACCATCGTGGCACTGCAACTACTACAGCTACAATTACGGCCCCAACTACAACTCGTGGGACGGTTACTACTACTACATGTACTACTATTGGCTTGGCAAGTCGGTGAGTTACCCTGACTACTACGAAGCACCTGACGAATTCGGATTCGGCTGGGAAAACATCCCCAACGTGAGCCCAACCGGTTCCTACGCTTACTACCCGTACAAGTACTGGGGCTACTACTCCCCGTCCAACTACTTCAGCGGTGTTTACGCACCTCCTGAAGGTAGCAACGGTCAACCCTCGACGGGCCCAGGACAACCCGGAAACGTTGGAAACCCACCAAGCTACGCAGCCGGTGGATACCCCAACAACTACGGCGTCTGTTTGGACTACGCTTACACCTACTACATGAGCGCTGGACAAGGAGCACGTATGACCTTCCCTGTCGTCGACATTTCCAACGCAGTTGCTAACGGCGGAAACATCTCCAAGATCTACGTGTGGATGGACGTGATCCACCGCGGCAACGACAACTATCAGGACCGATACGACTTCGTCGCTCGGTCCGGAAACGACCCAAGCGACTTGGGCAACTATGTCCGCGAATCCGGAACCCCACTCATCACCAACGGTGAGATTTTGAACGCCGACTACGGCCTTCAAATCGGTGGTGCATTCGCTGCAGGTCATTACGAGAACATCGACGTGACGAACCCAACGCAAGCCGGTGTTTACGTTGACGGCCAAACATCCGCAACATCGAACGGCATCAACGTTTCCGGTGGAAACTACGGTGTCCTGGTTGACAGGGCTGCGTCGGGGAACTTCGACATGGAAAACTTGGACCTTGAGAATCAAAACAACGCCGGTGTGTTCTACCAATCCGACCTCTCCGGAGCACTCACCGGTCTCATCACCGGTTCGGCGGGCGCCGCATTGAAGTACGGAACGGGCACATCCAGGAACGTTGAGTTCGACAACCTCACCATTTCGAGCAACGCCATCGGCATCGAGGCAGGTGGTACGGGTGATTTCACCTTGACCGACATGACGTTCTCCAACACCAAAGACGTCGTGATCTCCGGCTCTTCCGTCGTTGACGTGATTGAAGGTAGCATCACCACGAGCACGGTTGAAGTGACCGGCACCGGTGTGTTGAACCGCTTGCGCCAACTTGATATATCGGTCGAAGCCGACGTTGACGGAACGATGGAAGATGTCGTCGACACCTCCGTTGTCCTGAAGGATTCGGCGGGGAACATCGTCGGACAGGCCGTCAGTGATGCGAATGGCGTGGCCAACGACCTGACCTTCCCCACTCAAAAGGTGGACAGTGGGTCGTGTTCGTCGGTTTGTGCGCTTTCCCTGACCGGCTATGAGGCTGTCACGGTGGCAACCATCGAATACTACTGGGTCAGCTCCACTAACAACTCAGCTGACTTCCGGTACGACTACCACGCACTTACGCTAACGGACACCTCCGGCAACTCAGACACCATGGAACTGGTTGACACCTTCACCGCTCGTGTCTGTTACCCATCATCGTCCTACACGTCCCAAGCACCCTGCGCTGCCGGCCTGAGCACCTACAACAGCCGAACCTACACCAACGGACTCGTTGAGTACAGTTACTACTACAGCCACTCTGGCAGCGATCTTGAGGGCGAGACCGTCATGATGGACGCCGCCTTCATGTACCTCGACGGTGGAAAGCACAGCTGGAACGGAACGACCTTCATCAACACCGCATCCTATGATTACGACGGCGCCACCCGGATGTACCCACAGTACAACGGTGACAACAGCTTATACATGCACGATGCCGACTGGAGTTCAATGGCACTCAGCGACCAAGGTGAACCGCAAGGGTTCACTCTTGGCTATCGTTACTACTCCATGAACATGGACATCCACAACACAACGATGAGCGGTGTGGCATCGGTGATCGGTGCCATGGGCTACGGTTACTACAGCAACTACGAACTTGACTTCCTGTCCATTACCGACAGCACCTTTGTCCACTACAAGGGGTACACTGAGCTCAATGGTGGGAACACCATCTACATGAACGACATGTGTCTCATCATGAACGGTGGTGACGGAAACGTCATCGACGGCAACACCTTCACCAACTGCGGTGTCGGTGCGTTCATTGAGCGGTCGCCGTACCACTACACCCACAACGCCAACGAAGTCGGTGTTGACAACGTCACCATCACCAACAACGTCTTCACGGACGGTGGTGAAATCGCTGATATCTGGTACTACGGCAGCAACGAAGCCCAAGGAGCGAACATCTCCGGCAACGATTTGAACCCAAGCGGTGGACACGCTATCGCCATTTACTCCGGGAACACCAAGAACGTCTTGATTCAGGACAACACGGTGTCCGGCGGTGAAGACCCCATCTACTTGAACCGGGTGCACAATTTCGAGATTGACAACAACGACATCACCGGTATCGCCGACGCAACCTCCACGGGTATCTACACCTACCGAGGCAGCGGGAACATCACGGACAACACGTTGACCGACGCCGACGGCGGACTCTACATCGACAGCATGGAGGCTCCACCATCGCCAACGTCCTCGTTGTGCAGCATTGGTGCGAACGACTATCGCCGCACGGACACCTGTTCCTGGACGATCTCCTCGGGTTCCTCGGTTGATGTCAACTTGGGCACCGACAGCTGGGGCTATGAAATCAGCATTGAAATCACCAAGCCTGACGGTACCAAGGACACCTGGGGTACGTACTCCTTCTCGAGCAACAGCCAGTACACGCCACTGCGAAGCTACTCCGACGCCGGAAACTACACCCTCGTGGTGACCGACTCCTACGGCGACGGTGGTGCAACCATCAACGTCCTTGAGTCGTCCGGCGGGTCCGGTGGCTACGCTGGACCAATCATCAGCGGAAACACCATCGGTCTTTCCGCCGGTCGTACGGCTCCCAATGCAGTTGGTTTGACGGCAGAAGATTGTGACTCGGTCACCGTGCAGTCCTCGATGAACACCATCACCTTGGACGACAACGCCATCGTTCTGCTCGACTGTGACTTCAGCGACGTGGGCTCCACCATCACCGGTGGCGATTACGCCTCGACGATCGGTATTGTCGGTGACGACACGAACACAGCCCTGACCCTGAACGGAACGGACGTGAGCGGTTTCGCCACGGGTGTTCACAAGGAAAACGGTGACCTCACCCTCATCGGAGGCGCAAGCCTCGCTGGTGATGAATACGGTGTGTTCGCTCAGGACACCTACGTCGTGGCCATTGACGCCCACGTTGACGGTGGAAGCACCGGCACGGGTCTCCACGTCGAGGACAGCCCTAACGCATGGGTGTACCCCATGGACGCTTCCGGGGCCATCGGCATGTACGTCGAAAACACGCCATTCCGCTGGGACGGCGGTGTTTCGGACGCCACGACCACGCTGTCGGTCGTTGACGCAACCGGTACCGTTGAGAACATGACCTGGGCTGCTTCATCCACCCAAATCGATGCGGGCAGCAACGCTCACGTGACCTCGATTGGAAACACGTTGGACCCAAGCAAAATCAACGTCGCAAGCTCGGCGGTCATCGATGAAGCCAACTTGTTGAGCCTCGAAGCCACCCACTTGGGTGCTGCACCAGGCTACGAAGTGGGCCTGATGGTGATGTCCACGGATTTAGAGCGAGCCTCTTACGTCTCGCCCTCCTTCCAACCCGACGTCATGACCGTTGACGGCTCTGATGAAGACTGGAACGGTGGCAACGCCCTCAACCCATCTGGATACGCTATGCCAGGAAAGATGAGCGGTGACGGAACCGATGACTTCCTCGTGACCTACGTCCAGGGAGACGGTTTGTACTTCGGTATGACCGACACCGACCTGACGGCCTCCGACGTGTTGATCTACATCAGCACCGGAACCGGCGGTTCCGATGTTGGATACAACGGCCTCGGTGGTGCTCACAACTTGCCCTTCAACGCCAACTACGTGCTTTGGGCAGACAGCGCCAGTTCCTACGACCTGTACAGCTACGGTTTCCTCGGTTGGAGTCCATCCAGTCTGAGCACGGCCAACATCGCCATGGACGCCTCAACGAGCCTCGTTGAATTCGGTGTCCCATGGAGTCGCCTTGGCGGCATGCCCGACGAGGTTGATATCGTAGCCGTTGTGCAAGCAGAGACGAGCGCAGATGTCGATGTGGTTCACCCATCCCAGACCTTGGACGCTGGAGCGACCCTCCAGAACCTCTCCAAGTACATGACGGTGGAGTTGACCCACGGCGACCTCGCTGACGGTGTGTTGACCGACGAAGTGCTCGTCTACCAATCCTACAAGGGTACGACCACGGCCACCGGCCAGAAGAACTACGACTTGATGGTGAAGACGCAAGCAGCCTGTGCCTTTGACTGGGCTACGGTGGACGACATCTCCATGGCAACCAACGTGGTCTTTGACGACGCTTACGTCGCAGGCACCGGTGACACGACGGACGTGCAGAGCACGATCGACATCGAGCGAGCCTGCCCTGTCATCGACACCGAAGGAACCGACCCAACCTCGGACGGTCTTGTTGACTTCACCCGTGACGAGGACTCCGGTGCCGTGACGTTCAGCCTTACCAACTTGGCTGACGACGTGCAGGACCTCGAAGGTGACCTGACATGGACCATGACCAAAGGAACCGTTCTGTCGCACGACAACGACCTCATCGGCACCCCGGTGTTGAACGGCCATGACGTGACCATCCTGCCCAAGACCGACCAATTCGGTACGGTTGTCCTCTCCTTTGAGGTGACGGATAGCAACGGGCTCAGCGATGACCACAACATCACCTTCGAAGTGGAGAACATCAACGACGCACCGGTCATCTGTGCAGGTAACCCGGTCGCAGGTGATGACTGTATGCCCATCTTCTCTGAGGACGAGGCGAACTACAACATCCTCCCCGAAGGCTTCGGTACCCACACCAAGTTCTTGGGTGACGTTTCCAACGCTACCCGTTCGTACATCCGTGACATGGCCAACGAGCAAATCCCAACCCGACAAATTTACACTTGGACGGCGGAAGCTGTTGACCTCGGCACCACCGACGCGTGTTCGGCCTTTGACGTGGCCATCAACAACAACGAGTTGACGATCACGGAGAACACGAACAACGAACTCGGTGGAAAGTGTACGGTGACGCTCGGTCTTTCCGACGACGGTGCAGAAAACCAAGAAGCCGACACTTACGATGTGGTGTTCTCGGTCGCTCCTGTGAACGACGCTCCGGTCATCATGGATTGGAACCGAACCACGGACACGGTGATGAAGGCCGACAACGGCTCCATCCCTGCTCTGCCCTGGTCCATCTCCTTGATGGAAGACGACGAGAGCGCAGCCAACTTGACTTACGATTTGTCGGCGATCATGGCGGACGTTGACCATGACCTGGATGACCTTACCTGGACGGTTGAATCGACGGACCAATGTGTTTACACGAACTACTTCACGACGACCATCGTCGGCAACGACCTCGTGTTTGATCTCATTGAGGACGCCACGACCAACGCCAACGACTGGGAAATTGATTACTTGAACAACAACGGCATCCACCAGATTGGACCGTCCGGTTCAGAGTACTGTCAAATCCGCTTGGTCCTCCGTGACACGGCTACCGCGCCAATGGTTGAGGGCGTGTACAACACCTACGTCCCCAACTACGACCCGTCGGTGATGCCGATCGCTACCTACGAGCAAGGCGTGGCCACCAAGGAAATCGGTGTCCGTGTTCAGAACGTTCGAGAGCAAGTTCCCGACTATTACTTCGACGACGTGACCGGCTTCAACTTCAACGGCGTGACCAGCGTCATGACCGGTACTTATGTGCCTGTTACCGTGACGGTTGGCGGCGGTGGAGACGAAGGTCCATACCGCTACGACCACATGCTGGCCATCACCTACCACACGGACGGCCACGATGACGTCGAGTTGACCCGCTACTACGCTGTGCCCGACTACGGTGCAAGCGTGAAGTACACCGAGGATGTCTACATCACCAGGGACACGACCCATGTGTGGGTTGAGATGGACGTTGTGACCTGTCTCGCCAACCCATGTGACTTGGGCGTGACGGTTGCTGACCGCTTCCAAGCGGACGAGCCAGCCTCGCACTACGCCATCATCAACAACGTGCAGAGCACGGATGATTGGTCCAAGCCCGGTCAATACGGGAAGAACGCCACGAAGACCTCCGAGCGCCGACCGCTCCTCGAGGACAGCAACTGGTGTAACAACATCATGACCTCCTTGGAGACGGCCAATGTGTGCAACCACGCCAACCAGCCTGCAAGCACCTTCCTTGCGACCAACCAGAACCTGCCAGATGTTGTCGATACCATCGGCGCCAGCTCCGTGCCTTCGTTCGCCCCAAGCGTGATCGCTGTGGCGCTCGCTGGCCTCTTCGTGAGCGCACTCTCCTTCTCCAGCCGTCGTGCTGATGACGAAGAAGACGTGGAAGCCATGGTCGGCGACGATGCTGCCGTCAGCCCGGTGATCGCTACCATCCTGATGGTGGCCATCACCGTCGTGTTGTCCGGTGTCATCTACGTCTGGGCTTCCAGCCTGGCTGAGACCGACGTGAAGGGCGTCCCTCGTATGACGTTTGACATCGAAGACATCAACGGGTTCGACGCCGACCAGGGTCACTGGCGCATCACGGTTGAACAATCGCAGACGCCTCTTGCAACGCAAGCCGTTGAAGTCGCAGTAACCTACCTGAACGCAACGGGACAAATCGTGGTCTACTCGGTGAACCTTGCCGACAGCGCCGGTGTGTATGGATTCAGTCCTGAAAACAGCGATGCCTTCGTGACGTTTGTCGATTCTGTGCAAAAGGAAGGTAACCGCTCCATTTCCACATTCAACACGGGAGACACCATCTTCGTCCGAACCCACGCTCCAGACGGTACGCCGCTGGTCGATGTTGACATCCAACTTTCGTACGCTCCGCTGAACGGCAAGGGCTCCGTCCTGAAGAAGTACGGCGACTTGAGCTACGACAAGAAGGCCTGAGGCTCTCCGCTTCGCTTGCGATTCGGATCACGGATCCCCGTTGACGGGGTACCTCGGAGGTGGGGGGACCTTGCGTCCCCTCGCTTCCTTGGTGTGCTTGGACCGATGTTGCGTGCGAAGGCTCTGAGGGCGTGAAGCGGTGGACTCACCATGGTAGAACCGAACCTGCGACCCGACGTTGTGGTCTTTGACTGCGACGGCGTCTTGGTCGATGCTGTCAGTTCATGGCGCACGTTGCACGACGCCTTCGGGACGGACAACGCCCTGAACTTGAACCGGTTCATCCGGGGCGAGATCAGCGACGTCGAGTTCATGCGCTCCGACATCCAGATGTGGAAAGCGGTGGTCAACCCGATTCATCGGGATGACCTCTTCCGAGCCTACGCTGGCGTTGCACTGATGCCAGGTGCCCGAGAAGTTGTCGCCAGACTGCAGGACGCAGGGGTGTTTGTCGCCATCGTTAGCGCAGGGGTTGACCTCTTTGTGAGCTCCATCGCGAGCATGCTCAAGGTCGACGATTGGATCGCTAACGGTTTCGTCTTCGACGAAGAGGGTTACTTGACCGATGAAGGCGTATGCCGTCTTCATGCCACGGGGAAAGGAGAGATCGTCACCAAGTTGCTCAAGATGAACGACCTGGATGTCGCAAGATGCGTTTGCGTCGGTGATTCAGAAATGGACTTGTCCATGCACGTTGAAGGAAGTCGATTCATTGGCTTCAACCCGAGTCGAGATTCGTCGGTCGTGGCCTTTGCGAGAGCAGGGATTCCGGTGGTTGTAGAAAAGGACCTTCGAGCCATCCTGCCGTTGCTCGGTTTTGACGACGATTGATGCCGCCGTTCAAGCGAACGGAATGGAGATCGATTTGTGGCTCCGTAGGTTGATTACGGTCAACATGCAAGGTTTCGGCTGGAACCCCAGCATTCGCTGGTAGGATGTTTGGTCCTGCCATGTTGAGGAGCAAACCAAGGTTGTGCCTCTGAAGTCGACGCATTCGTGGCCGTGAACGTGGCCGGTCACGAAGATATCTGGGACCTCGCGAATCACCAAGCCGTCTTCGGGCTCGGGCGAAAGAGGCGTTTTTCCTCCCCATTGGGGGGCTAAATGCCGCCTTCTCAACATTTCTCGCATGGCTTCCACGGGGTCGGCGTACGTGACGGTTCGCAACCCGGCCACGAAATCGTCAATCGACTTGCCGTGGTAGGAAAGCAGACGCACGCCGTGCAGCGAGAAATCGCACGGGTTTCCAACAAATGTGGTGGTGTTGTAGTCCTGCTGAATGTCCTTCTCAAACGTGGGTTGGGGTTCCGCCGGGCGCACGGCATCGTGGTTTCCGGGGAGCATGAGGCACTCAACCCACTCCGGAAGCAGTTCCAAGAGGCGAGCAAATTCACTGTACTGAGCAAACAAATCGGGGATGGCCAACTCTTTGTCTTGACCTGGATAGATGCCGACACCGTCGACGCAATCCCCCGAGAGAATGAGGTACTTGATCGTCTTCGCCAGCGGGTCGGTGTGGAACCAGCGGACCATTTTGTGCCACTGTGCCTCAAGGAAGGTTTTGGACCCCACGTGGATGTCTGAAAGGAAGGCGACGCTGACCCCTTGTTCTGCACTCACCTTCTGATGTTTTACCTCCAAGGGGAAATGGAGGTCGTCCACGTAAAACACGTCACCCGTCTGGCTAAAGGTTCCCGAAACGCCCATCACGTCGTCGGGCATCAACCCGGCTTCGAGAATTTGTTCGTGCGCTCGGTCTCGGTCGTCCCCACTTCGTTTCGTGAGCAAGCATGTCATTTCCCCCGTTTCGTCCTCAAGACCCCAAATCAAGTGTCCGTTTTTCGTGTACCGGGGTTCATTCACCAACCCGATGGCCACGGCTTTGTTGTCGTAACCTTGGTAGCGGGAACTCTCCGCAAGAAGTCGGGCGATTTCCTGGTGCTTCCTCGGGAGGTTTGAATTCTGGACGATGAGTTTCCGAATGCTTTGCAGGCGGTCGTTGAAACAGGCGGTGATGTCGGCCATTTTTCCTTCCGTGGTGGAGTTCCCGGTGATGTCGTAGTGAACGGTGATGTCCGATGCAGCATCGCTTGCGTGCATCGAAAAATCTTCGGTATTCCAATCCGGCAAGTTGTTCCTCAACATCAAGTCAACAGGTTGTGGAGGCTCAAGCGGTGCAACGGTACGGGCCAAGTCCGTGGCGCCCTCTTCAATGGCGTGTGTCGGGATGCTCTGTTGCTGAGGGAGCTTCGTACCACCAGCCATGTTGACCATCTCGTCAAGCATATCAGCGGTCAACATGCCTCCCGAAAAATTTAGGGATTGGGCCGCAGCAATCACGCTTGCTGGGCGTTCAAGTTGGAGAAGTCGTTCCCGTAATGACTGGGGTGCAAGCAACTTTTGTTGCCGCAAAAGGGCAGCAATGTTGGACCAAGGCTCACCCATGATTGGAATGAGGGACGACGCTTCAAAAGGTATGTGGGTCGTAGGGAATGGGAATGGATTCACTCCTCGCCGTCAACCCATTCAACCTCGAGAGCGATGGCGTCCTCTTCACCGGTGGATCTCCAAGCCTCGTCTTGCCAGCTCGCTGGCTTGCCCACCTCGTCTTGTTTTTCCAATTCCGCTTTGGCTGCTCGCATCGCGTCCATTTCCGATTTCAATCGCGCTTCCTCGGCATCATGCACCATCCTGGCCTGTTCTTCCAAAAGGCGGTCAAAGGCCTCGTCCCAGCAATCCATGGCCGTAAGGAGGGCAAAATGGACGAAACCGGATTTGTTTTCTTCTCGGGTCCCCCCGATTTGCGTGCGTTTTGCGTTGGCCCATGTTCGCGAGGCAATACCGACGTAGACGGTCCCAACCGGTTTTTTTGACCCTTGATTTGTGGGTCCAGCGATTCCAGTGACGGAGATGGCGAAATCGGCGTTTGCTCGTCGCAATGCCCCTTGTGCCATTTGGATGGCCACCTGTGCGGAAACCGCTCCTTTGTTGGCGAGAGCTTCCGGGTCAACCCCGAGTTCTTCCACCTTGGCCTGGTTTGCGTAGGTCACAAAAGAGCGCTCAAACCATGAACTCGCCCCTGCGATGTCGGTGAGGGTGCTGGCGAGAAGACCTCCCGTGCACGATTCCGCAAGGGTGACGGTTTTTCCGTATTTTTTGAGGCGCCGACTCAGGCGAGCGGCAGCGGCCTGGATTGTGGCATCCATTGGTCCGTTCTCCCGGCTTCTTCTCTTGAGGTTACCGCCCATGCGGATTCTTGAAAAAGGGCCTCTCACAGGGCAGCGTGGGTCTGTGGTCTAGCGGCTATGACACCTCCCTTACACGGAGTTGATCGAGGGTTCGAGTCCCTCCAGACCCACTACCAAAGGAGGGCCTCAATCGCTTCATTGCTCGCAAGAACCCTCGTGATACCGCTTGCTCGCTGAATTGCCGTCGGGTCAACATCAGCGTCAACCACCAAGAGATGGACCGCACGTGACCACAAGCCTTCAACCACCGCAGCGTTGCGATGGTCCACCCCCACCAACACGTCTTCCAATTCACTGAAGGCGAGGGCAGCGGTTGCCTGCGGGAGTTCCTCAGCGGTGAGCAGCAGCCACCGTCTTCCCTGCAAGTCCTTCCGAATATCCGAGCCCAACTGGTGGAACCGAATGATGTTCACGCGCTCACACCCTGTACCTCAAGAGGGCAATTGCCCCTCCAAACCCAAGCAGTTGTTCTCCATCATCGTGGTTGGCAGAGCACTGAACCACGTTTCCAGAAAACCGTTCAACGGTTTCCGCGATCTCGGACCACGGTCGCCCGTTGCACATCGAACCCTCTTCTCGAAGCGTGTCGGCGCTGATGAGCAAGGTTTCAACGGCTCCTTCGTCAACAGCCCGGGACAAATCGGTTTCACCGTAGGCAACGGCTCCGTTGGTCGAAAGGCGCTGCCATGCTTCCTCGAGCAGTTCGATTTCTTTGACCATCCGGTGTTCGCTCAACACCTTCCCTGCCAGATTCTCCCGAAGCACCTCGTTTGCAGCCGCACGACCGCCCATGCTGGTCGCAACGGAGGTCATCATGCGTTGATGTCCGGCGGCCTTCAGATCGTCCATCATTCGGTCTCGATTTTTTCCCGGGCCGCAAAGAACCATTGGCATATCGGGGTCAAGTTGTTGGCTCAGACCGTCAACAACGCTGGCCCGGAAAGCCGTTGCGACGCCTTGGGATTGACGGAGGTCGCCCCGTTTTCCGCCCCCTCGCATCGTCCATGTGGCGCTTTCGCGCAAACCACGTCCCGTTACGAAGAAGAGAATCATCTCGTCGGCTTCGACCACCAAAAGCGCCACTTGCCCTTGTTTCGAAGCGTCAACGCTCTCTTGCAGCAAGTCCTGGTCCAATTTGCTCAACCCGTGAGGTGTGCTGAGAACAAGTTCGTCCCGCAATTCCACCATGTGCGTGTGGTGAAGGCCGACATCGAGGGGTGCTTGTTCGATGACACCGTGTACGCGAAGGTTTTCTGAAAACGCTTGATGTTCGGTATATTGAACGAGGAGATGAATCCACATTTTCTTGCGCTCTGCTTGTTTGGCTCTCCCGCCTTCGTCTCCTGAAGTGGTTTGGTCCCTTCGCTCCCCCAACATGCCCATCGACATGCCGGGTTTGATGAGCCGCTGCAGGACCCAGAGATCGTCAACCGTTCGAACACGAAGTCGCCATTCCTCGGGGCTTCGGGAGAGTATATCCATGCCCTCACCCAAAGACGCCGAGGAGGTTCCCGTCTTCATCCATGTCCATGTCCAACGCAGCCGGTCGCTTCGGTAGGCCAGGCATGGTCATCATGTCTCCGAGAACCGCAACGACAAATCCTGCACCTGCATTGAGTCTGAATTCTCGTATTGGTACGGTGAATCCGGATGGTGCACCCAAGAGCGATGCGTCGTGCGAAAAGGAATACTGGGTCTTGGCCATGCAGACAGGGAGGTGTCCGTATCCCCACGCGCGAATATGCTCCAATTCCCTTTGCGCTTTGGGGGTCATCTCCACCCCGTCCGCTTTGTAGAGGCGGGTGGCGATGGCGGTCGCTTTGTCCATCACGTCGGCTTTGGTCTCAAACAAGGGGATGAACGGGCGTCCGGCAGCGACGTGATTTTGCACGGCACGAACGACGGCTTCGGCGAGGTCTTTCCCACCGGGGCCACCGTTTGCATGGACTTCGGTGATGCACACCGCCTGTGCTCCACTCTCGTGAGCGGCGTTGGTGATGGCCGCTAGCTCCGCATCGGTGTCAGAAGCGAATTTGTTGATGGAAACCACGACAGGTACGCCAAAAGCAGCCATGTTTCGGATGTGCCGGTCGAGGTTTGTTTTCGCCCCGAGGGTGGTGGCCTCAACGTTCTCGGCCTCCAACGTGGCTTTGTCGGGGCGAACACCGCCTCGGTCACCGAACGCACCGCCATGCAGTTTCATCGAGCGGACGGTGACGTTCATGACGATGCAATCCGGTGCTTTGCCAGAAGTTGCGGCTTTGATGTGCATGAATTTCTCAGCGCCCATGTCGGAGCCGAACCCGGCCTCGGTGACGACGAGATCTGCACTGGCCAGTGCCATGCGGTCGGCGATGATACTGGAGTTGCCGTGTGCGATGTTTGCAAAAGGACCCCCGTGAATGAAGGCAGGGTTCCCTTCCAGCGTTTGGGTGATGTTTGGGAGAAAGGCTTGTCGGAGCAGCAAGGCCATGGCGCCCGCAGCACCGATGTCTTCGGCTTTTACCGGGTGACCTTCGGTGGAGGTTCCAACAACGATTTCCCCGAGTCGCCGGCGCAGGTCAGCATAGTCGCTGGCGAGCACGAGAATGGCCATCACTTCGCTGGCCGCTGTGATGTCAAACCGATCTTCGCGAACCTGCCCGTTGGCCGGGCCACCTTTGCCCACCGTCACGTTGCGTAACGCCCGGTCGTTCATGTCAATCACCCTCGGCCATGTGATCCGGGAGGGGTCAAGTTTGGAGGCGTTGCCATGCTTGAGGTGGTTGTCGAGAAGGGCTGAAAGGAGGTTGTGGGCAGAGGTTACGGCGTGCAAGTCGCCAGTCAGATGAAGGTTGATGTCCTCCATGGGGAGCACCTGAGCGTGTCCTCCACCCGCAGCCCCTCCTTTGATGCCGAAAACGGGTCCCATGGAAGGTTCACGGATGACGCAGGTGGCGGATTGGCCGATGGCGCAAAGCGCCTGTGTCAAACCGATGGTGGTGACCGTTTTTCCTTCGCCAAACGGCGTTGGGTTCACGGAGGTGACAAGCACGAGGCTGCCCAATGGCTTTCCAAACCGTTCTTTCAAAGCTGGCCACGTGACTTTAGCGACGCAGTTACCCATGGGCATCAGTTCATGAGACGAAATCCCAAGTTTCCACGCCACCGCTTCAACGGGCTCCATTTTTGCGGCACGTGCAATTTCAAGGTCGGAGGCCATACTTGGGTTGCGACTCGTTGAGTCTTTGAAACCCTCGCTCAGTCAAACGGTGAGGGAGCGGGTTTTCAAACCGCTCCGGAAAGCGGAGGCCTCAATCGTCCTTCATCGTCCCAAGGTAGTCCGGAAGGTCGACGCCGGCCATCTTGGCGACATCGTGCACCGGTGGGAGGCTTTGGATGAGGGAGGACACGAAGTTGGAGGTTGCACCGCCTTCGCCACCTTTGTTGCCTGAGTCCCAAACGGTGATCTTATCGATCTTGAGGTTGGCGATGGCTTCGGTTTGGCGTGCAACGAGTTCCTCTATCTTCTCGACCATGAGCAGGGTGGCAGCGGCCTTGGCATCGCCGCCTGCGCTAGCGACGAGTTTGGAGTAACCCTCTGCCTTTGCCTCAAGAACGGCTCGCTGACCTTCTGCTTCTGCATTGTAGGCGGCAAGGGTTGCATCCGCCTGACCTCTTGCGATTCGGCGTTGGCGCTCCGCTTCTGCTTCGGCTGCAATCTCGATTTGTTGTTTCGAAATCTCTTCACGAGCGATTTCCTCAGCACGCAGGCGCTGGCCCTCGAATTCATATTGAGCCTTTTCAATCTCAACCTGCGCTTTGCGCTTGGCGACTTCTGAACGCTTGAGGGCCTCGGCTTCTTTCTCAGCGAGGTCGGCGTTGTAACTTGCAATGTCTGCACGGGAGAGGTTTTCACCCTCAACGGCCTTGGATTCTTGTTGCTGGACGAAGACACGGCGGTCGGCCTCGGCTTCTTTCTGCCCTTTCTCGGATTCTGCCCGGTTCTTTGCGACTTGGATTTCACGGGCCCGATCGGCTTCTGCTTGCCCAACGGCACCGTCTCGGGTGGCGTTGGCTCGGTCGACGTCGGCAGCGGCAATCGCTTGAGCAGCAGCCTTTGCGCCGATGGACTTGATGTAGTCCGCTTCGTCGGTGATGTCCGTGATGTTGACGTTGATGAGGTAGAGACCAATCTTGTGCAACTCGGTGTCGACGTTGTTCACGACCTGGCTCAGGAAGGCTTCACGGTCGCCGTTGATTTCTTCAATGGTGAGCGAAGCAACCGTGAGGCGAAGTTGGCCAAAAATGATCTCCTTCGCCATGGCTTCAATGTCACCGGGTTGCAGTCCAAGCAGGCGGACAGCTGCGTTCTGCATGATGGACGGCTTGGTGTCAATACCGATGGTAAACGTCGAAGGCACGTTGATGCGGATGTTTTGCTGCGAGAGGGCGTGTTCGAGGTTGATGTTGATGGTCATGGGTTGCAGGTCCAAGAAGGCATAATTCTGCACCAATGGCCAAACAATTTTTCCGCCACCGTGGTAACACTGAGCTGCTCCTGAACCCTTTGTGTTTCCGTAAACAACCAAGATTTTGTTTGCAGGCGCAAGTTTGTATCGGCTTGTAGCAACATAAACGGTTGCAAGCACGACGATGACAAAGAGCGAGATACCGAGCAGAACGAGTGTTTCACCAACGGAGGCCATGGTTCCACCACAGGTGCTCTCCTTTAAGAGACTTAACACGGCCCAGAGACTATTCTTCTTCAGAAGATGCAACCGCGTCGGACACCTTCAACGGTTTGACCACCAAGATCTCCCCAATGTTTCCGACCACAATGACAAATTTCCCCGTGTCGATTTGCAACCCTTCGTCCTCAGCCACCGCCTCGCACGTCCGCAATGCGTCTTGGAACTCCACTTGGACCTCGCCGGACTGGCCGGGTTTGATGACGCGATACACGGTGCCTTTGGCGCCAATGGCTTCGCTGTGTGCGACCGTTCCATCGGTTTCGAGGCTGGCAATGACTTGGAAGACCTTCCCGACCATCCACATCGAACCAATGCCCGTCACGGTGCCTGTGAGAATTGCGGGAATCGGGCCGTATTCGCTTTGGCTCACCGCCAATCCAAAGATGCCAAACATCATCATGAAGCTCAATAGCCCTTGGATGGTCAGCATGTGGAACACGCCTTCTGCATCCATCTCCAAATTGATGTCCAATCCGGGGATGGCGTCCAAAAACCCGTCAGCTACGCCTCCAATGAGGACGAGCAGGAAGTAGATGGTGAAAAGGACGGTACCAATGACCGCCATGGCGGCAAAAAAGACATCAATTCCGGTGATGTCGCCAAGGCCAAAAAAATCCATAATTGTTGAAAAACCAAGCAACCCATCACATCCTCTTGCGTTTGGCTTTCTTCGTTGCTTCATCAAGGTTCTGCTCTTTTTTGAGCGGACGGATGTAAATGATGTAATAATGACCGTAGACAATTGGTCCAAGTGAGCCTCCGACCAACACACCAACACCCCACGGGGGGAGTTCCAAAGCGACGCCGATCAGAAGGACGATCAGCAAGGCGATGAGAATGAAGGCTTTTTCAAACAAAATCAGGAAAATGTTGTCTCTGTCACCGTTGACCCGGTCCTTGAGCAAAAGGATGTTCAGAAGGTCCGCCATGCGATTTCAGCCTTCAAGTTTCAAGTGCACTGAGGAGGATTTCAAACACAACCAGAACAAAGAGGTAAACGCCCGCTACGAACATAAACGGAGCTTGGTTGTCGCTTTCCATTTGTTTGGTCTTGGCTGCCTGTTCAGGCGAAGCGTTTCCAAATTGGGTTTCGTACATTTTGTCGTTTTTGTTGGACTGATAGATGAGGAACACCATGGTCGAGATGATGATGGCCCAAGATGCGCCGAACACCGTCCCGAGGGCATCGTTGAACTCAGCCCACATCTTGAACGTCATGTAGGTGCCGAGAACAGCCGTCATCATCCCGATTCCCTTGCCCATAAATCAACCAAGGAACGCTCCTTCTTCAAGGTTCACACGACACTTCGGCGGCTTTTTGGTGTGAGGGGCCTTCCAAAGGTTATGGTCGTGATTCGATATGCAATCGCAGGCCAACCGGTTGAGAGCAGCCTCTCGCCACTTCTCACCGCACTTGTTGCTGCACACTTGGGGTATCCCACCAGCGAGAAACACCTCAAAATGGAGCTGGTTGAGGTTTCCGCTTTGTCCGATGCGTTGGCTTGGGGCTATGCGGGGGCCGTGCCCGTGCCGAGGCCTTGGGCGTACACCGGGGCCTCTATCGGAACATTTCGCACCTCTGCTCTCCTCCAAAAAGCGGTCGCTGCAGCGATGGAACTCGAAGCGCCTCACGGTGACTTGGCCCCATCATCAACCAAACCGTACATCACGACCCGAACCGCTCACCCTGGCCTGCCCACCCGATTGTTTGATGAAGAGATTTGGTTAAACCTCACCTCCCCGCTCAAGCATCAACTTGACTCGAGTGCTGTGGTGGCGGTCGACACATCAATGACCACCAAATCGGTCAATGTCCTGCGATGGGACGGTCGTGGTTGGTGGTGCGCCGGTGTTGACGGAGAAGGCCTTCGGATGGTGCTCCATCATCACGGGTTCAATGCAACAGAGACGGTTTTGGGATTGTGTGGCGGAGGGGGTGCCGCACGTTCAACGGCCGCAACATGGGTCGAATCAGGTGGCCAACTTCACCCCCTGCCCAGTCGCAGGGAACTTGACATTGAGGGCCTAACGAACCACGTTACAGAGCGAACTCCAGAGGTCCTCGTTGACTTTGAAGATGTGTTGTGCCCAGAAGAAACAGAGACGCTGATGTTGCGAGCAGCCTATCGACCGATGGAGGGCAGTTTTGAGGAACGTGTTTCCGCCTGTTCATCCCCTTGCCTTGATGGTCGGTGGTTGCTCGCCGCACAGCATTTGGCGTGTTGGCGCCATCTTTGGGCGCCCGAACACGCTTCTTCTCTCCCTTCGTTGGACCTGTTGTTGACTCGGCTTGTTAAAGCGGAATCCCTGCTTGCAGAATATGCAAATTAGCGAAGGTTCTTTTGGAAAGTGGTTACGGTGAAGGCGTGATGGCCAACAACGAACAGACCAACGCTCCAGTCGTGGTTTGGGTGCTTGCGTTGCTTTTTTTGCCGCTTGTTGTTGGCGAGCCAGTTGAGGACCGATCTTTTCAGCCAAGCCATGAAGGGGCCGACTTTCCAGTGGGTTGGACCGAGTTCAACCTCGGTGGTCCCTTCTCCCCAGAGGTCAGAATGAATTACCCCGCCATGGCCAACGGTGAGGACAAAGAAATGGCGGGAAACGGTCCGTTCCCTTGGGTTCTCTTCATCGGTGATTCCGGGGAATCGGTTGACGGTTACAAGTTGTTGACGGAGCCGCTCGTTCAACGGGGATACATCGTTGTGGTCACCGGGCCGGTCGGTGACGAAACCGATATTGAGGCCACCGTGAACCTTCTCGACGCCGTTTTCGGACAGATGGACCAACAAAACCAGACCAATAGCCGGGTCCTTGGGTCTGCGAGCAACATTGACTTGGAACACTGGGGTTTGCTCGGTCATGGGAAGGGCGCTGCAGCGGCCTATCTCGCGGCTCCGTTTTGGCCCCTCGCTTCGGCTTCAAACGACCATCAACCGCCGCGAGGGCTCATCGGTTACGGTCTGGATTTCGAGGAGCTGAGTCCTGCATTCACATGGGATGATGTGGAGCAAGGCGCATCGTTCTCATTGCCCAATGCTGCTTTGTTCATGACGGGTACGGTCGACGAAATCGCTCCCTCTCAAGCGACGATGGAGCGCGTGGCTTCCTTGAGTGGGTACGGCTGGCAGTGGATGCACCTGCTGGGTGCAGACCACTATCAATTTCAAGATACGCGGTCCATCTTTGAAAACGACGGCGACCCTACCATGAGTCAAAGCGACCAAATTGAATTCGCGGTGGACCACACGGTGGCCTACCTCGATACGGTTTTACGAGGCGATCATGCACGGTTCAGAGAAGCTTTCAATCGGGCTCTTGGGCCAATGGTTGTGAGCGACGAGCGTGCTTATGTCGATGAAGACTTGACGCCCTCGGCGTTTCTCGTTTGGGAGAATGTGACCGTATCCCACAACTCATCAACCGTTTTGAATGCAGACGACACGTTTGAGATCAACGCCAACTGGAGCCTTCGTAACGGCGATGTGTTCGGTGACCTGCCAGAAAATTGGTCCGTGAGCGTGACCTGCGGTTGGCTTGATGCATCTTGGAACACCTCCGCCAACCTTGACACAAACGGCACCGCCAGCTGCACTTACCCCATGACGCCCGTGGCGCCCGGCCTCCAAACTGCATGGATGCAAGTTGATGTCGAAGGTGCCCCCTCAATGCTTTGGGAGAGCGTTACGCGGAACAACACTCCCGTTTCCTTGCTTTACCCTCAACCCATGGTGTTTGTTCCTCAGCATGGTGAGGCTGAACTGGAGGTCTCCGAGGTGGCCGTGGACCCGGACGGACAAGCGGTCCGTGTTGTGAACGCCACGCTTGTTGGGCTCGACTCTCATCACTTTTCTGTTGAAATCACCGAAGATCAAAGTCGCCTCATCCTCCGTCATGCCCTCGATGAGGAATGGCTTGGCGAGTGCATGCTCAACGTCCGTCTTCGGAGCGATGGCGGTGTTGTGGATGAAATCAACACGAGCCTGCGCGTGATGCTCACGCCCTTTGACGACCAAATCGTCAAATCGGGCCCGGTCCCGATTCAGGAAATGGACGAGGACGGGGCCCCTCTTGTTTTTGACTTGCGCACGGTGGTCAGCGATCCCGAGGGCGAGGCGATCTTGTTGCGCATCGGTGGGCAAGCATCGGGGGAACAAGGTCCTGTCCGTTACGTCATCAACGAGCCCTATATCACGCTCACACCGCTGCCCAATCAAAACGGTGCAACCGTTCTTCGTGCAACGGTGAGCGACGGTTCAAACCCTCCGTTGGACTTGGACATCCCCGTCGTGGTCAATGCCGTGAACGACCCCGTTGTGGTCAATGCTTCTCTCTGGGAGGGTGATGTGGTCATGGACGAGGACACCGTCCATCGCCTTGAACTTGCACCGTTGGCATACGATGTCGATGAGGACCCGCTGATTTGGTCGGTTGAGGGTTCACCGGATGCGGTGGACATCACCCGAGACGGCGATGCATTTCTTTTCACGCCAGACAAAGACCTCAACGGGGTGTTCCCTGGTCTTTGGCTGAACGTCACGGACGGACAAACGAGTTCATCCTTTGCCTTCTCTCTCGTGGTCGAGCCGGTTGGGGACCTTCCCTTCCTCGCAGTGACTGGCGTACAGCGTAACGAGGGAAGCACCACGGCAACGGTGCAGTGGTCCGTGACCGATCTGGACGGTGCAAGTTCCACCGCAGCGAAGGTTTTCATTGACGGGCGTGAAACGGCAGCCAACCATTCCTGTTTGGAAAACACCCCAGGTTCCTACCAATGCTTGACCCTGATCTCGCTCTCCCAAACCGCCAACGGCACGGTCTCGGTTCAGTTGACCTTGCTGGACGAGGAATTGGCGCAAGAGGTGATCGCAGCGTACGTGGTGGACTTGACAGCCCCCGCCCCGTCAACGTCTGGTTCGGGTGATGAGGCCAGCGGTGAAGGCGACCTAAGGACGATGGTTCTGGTCGGCGTGATGCTCCTGATGGTTGCCGTTTTGCTTTTGCTGGTGGCTCGGCAGCGAGGAGGCGGAGCAAGCGCAGGGTCTCTTCAAGTCGTTGAGGAGCAGGAAGTTCAACAACTCGCATCCTCCGGAGGCTTGTTGGCCCGTGTGGAGCGGCTCAAGTGATCACAGCGGAATGTTGCCGTGCTTTTTCGGTGGCGACCACTCCCGTTTGTTTTTGAGGATGTTCAAGGCTCTGCACAACCGGAGCCGGCTTTCTTGAGGTTCAATGACATCGTCAAGCCAACCGTTACGGGCCGCAACATAGGGGTCACCAAACTTTGCTTTGTATTCGTCGACGAGTTGGAGTCGCACGTTCTCCTTCTCCTCTTCGGGTGCGGCGTTGATCTCTCGTCGATGGATGATGTTCACGGCACCCTCGGCCCCCATCACCGCTAGTTCAGCGGTGGGCCAAGCCACGTTGTAATCGCTTTGCAAATGTTTGCAGGACATGGCGAGGTAGGCGCCGCCGTAGGCTTTACGCGTGACGAGGGTGAGTTTGGGAACCGTGGCCTCGGCGTAGGCAAACAACAACTTGGCTCCGTGGCGGATGATGCCGCCCCACTCTTGCACCACGCCGGGCAGGAATCCAGGAACATCCTCAAAAGTCAGCAGCGGGATGTTGAACGCATCGCACGTCCGAATGAAACGGGCGGCTTTGATGGAGGCGTCGATGTCAAGGCAACCCGCCAACACCTTGGGTTGGTTGCCCACCACGCCAACGGTATTGCCGTTCAGGCGAGCAAAACCGATGATGATGTTGTCTGCATACGATGGGAACAACTCCATGAAGAGGCCGTCATCAACCACCTCCTCGACAACGCTCACCATGTCGTAGGGTTTGTTTGGATTGTCGGGGACGATGTCCTGAAGCGCCTCGTTCAAGCGGCTGTTCGGGTCGGATGTTGGTACATGAGGCGGGTCAGCCATGTTGTGGTCGGGCAGGTGAGAGAGGATGGCAGCAGCGAGTTCGCATGCGTCCTCTTCGTCTTCTGCAATAAGCGAGGCTATGCCCGAACGAGATGCATGGAGGGTTGCACCTCCCAAGCCGGCGGCGTCAACTTCACCGCTCAAAACCTCCGGGGTTTCAAGGGGTGAGGAGAGGAAGAGTTGGCCGTGTTCCTCGCCGAGGATGGTGAAATCGGAGAGGGATGCAGCGAGAGCGGAAACGCCAACCACCGGACCGAGAACCAGGCTGATCATTGGAATGCGGCCGCTGCATTGCACCAGTCGGTCGAGCATTTCTCCCGTTCCTGCCAGAGCGTTCACACCGTCTTGGGCGCGTTGACCACCGCCATCCCACATGCAAATGAGCGGGGCCTTGGCTCGTTCGGCCATTTCGATCACCTTCGCAATTTTCAGGGCGTGCATTTCGCCCATGCTGCCTCCGTGGACACTGAAATCTTGGGCAAAGCAGTAGACGCGTCGTCCTTCGATGGTGCCTTGGCCGGCCACCACGCCATCACCGAGGGTTTGGTGAAGGAACATGTTGTGGTCGTCGGTGCGATGGGTGACGAAGGTGTCGAGTTCGAGAAAGGAATCTTCGTCCACCAAGAGGTTGATTCGGTCTCTTGCGGTTCCTCTACCGCTTGAACGGATGGCTTCCTGACGTTTCAGTCCGCCACCAAGCCGAGCCGCCTCCCGTTTGGCGCGGAGGTCTTCGAGGCGATGGTCAACGTTGCCTTCCACGGTCGTTCCACTCCTGCACGGTTCTTGATTCAAGCGCTCATTCCATCAAGCGTTCACGGTGTTCTCCACAGAGGTTTTTCGTCATGATATCAGCGATGTTCAAGTTCTGGGAAAGCGCCCAATGAAGCTTGGTCGTGATGGTTTCAGGGGTTGAGTTGACGCCGTGACCCAACAACCCCATGCTCTTCTGCTTTCGTCCCTTGGAATAGACATTCATGTCCACCGGTCCATGGATGCACTGGTTGACGATGACAACGGGGAGTTCCCGGTTCATGCAACGGACCAAACTTCGCCAGAGGTTCTGATTTTCTGGGGCGTCGTTTTGGGGGTCATCGATGGGGAGGTGGCCAAGTCCTGTGCCGTGGATGACCACGCCTTGGATACCGGTGTTGGCCACCGCCTCGATGTGTTCTGCATGGAGCCAAGGTCCGGCGATGAATTGGGCAATTCGCTGTCCGGTCTCGTACGTTGTCGGGACGGTGTTGACGGGTCGTTCGCCTGCGGTGTTTCGTGCCTCATCGTACCAAGGAAGCGGGATGATGGTCCACCCGTCTTGGCTGTTGGAGATTTTTGCAAGGGGTTCGGCGTTCACCGGTTGGAAGGCGTCTCGGCGGGAAGAGTGCATTTTTCTGACTGCAACGCCGGAGTGAACGGCCATCACCCCGTCGCTTGAGGTGTCGTGCATCACGACCACAACGCTGTCACCGGCGTCTCCAACTGGCAAGGGGCCGTTTGCTGCCCACTGGACGGCTGCGAGGAGGTTTTCCGCGGCGTCGGAAGAACCCCTGTCGCTGGAACGTTGGGAGCCGACCATGGCGACAGGGCCTGCGGGTCGTTCGCCTTTTCCAGCGAAAGCGAAATTGAGTGCGGCGGAGGTGATGTGCAAGGTGTCGGTTCCGTGGGCGATCACGACGCCTCGGCAACCTTCTGCGAAAGCATCGGCGCAAGCAGCGGCGATCAAGTTCCAATGCTGTGGGCGAATGTCATCGCTGAACATGTTCCCGATTTTGACGGCGTCCAATCGAGCAAAAGACGCCAATTCGGGCAACGCATCCAAAAGTTCGTTCGGCTCAAATCTCGCTTCAACCGCACCGGTGGCGTAGTCCACTTTGGAAGCGATGGTGCCTCCCGTGTGGATGAGACGGACGCGGGGGAGGTCGTCGCTTGTGGTCTCGGTTGCGACGAGGGGGGTCGTTGTCGACATCGCAGCAGATGCTTCCAACGGCTCCCACGAGACCAAAGCTTCGTTGGGGAAACTCACATTATACCCGTTATCCAATTTGATGGTGATGTGTTTTGGAGCAGATGGCGGCAAGACCAGGCCACTGTGCTCCACCTCACCGTTATGGGTCGCAAAGGTTGCTCGTGCACGCTCGCCGGCAGTGGGCAAATCGACCATGAACCTTCGGTGTCCGAGTCGCACCATCAATGAATCGCTTCACTGAGAGAGGTCTTTCACCTTCTCGACCAAATCCATTCGGCGGAGCCTCCAGATGCCGATCGGCGTCATTGCGACGGCGATGATGACCACGCCCGCAATGAGTTGATAGGCAACGCTCGGGACGATCACAATGGCCACGTAAAACTGCCAGGACGAGAATGAAGCGGCCAATCCTATGGCACCCCCGTAGGCAAAGGCAATGCCGACAAGGCCGCCGATGATGCCGATGAGCAGACTCTCAAAGAGGAGCATCAAACCGAGGCTTTTCGTTGACGCTCCGAGCACACGGAGGGTGGCGAGTTCAAAATCCCGCTCTGCCACATTCATAATCATCGTGTTGAACATCACGGCGATGGTGAACATCAGTCCAAGATACATCATGGCTTGGAAGATTTGGGTTTGCTGGTCGATGAGGCTCTTCATGCCATTGATGATCGCTTGGCGTTCGACCACGCCCATGGAAATTTCAGCGAGGGATGCATCCACTTCGACGCCATCGGGGAGTGCAAGGTACATCGACGTCACATTAACGCCCAAGGCTTGACCAAGGTCTTCTCTCAAGAAATACATCGTGCGAGCCAATTCACCGCGGGTGACACCAACGATGGTGACTTCATGTTCTGCCCCGTTCAAGAGAACGGTGTGTTCTTCACCGATGTTCCACCCGAGGAATATCATGGCACCCTCATCGAGCATGACCTGACTGGTTGCGTTTTGTGGCTGAGGTTTCTCGCCTTCAATCACGTTGACCTTTCGCATCCCCGTCTCGTAAGAATCAAAGCCGACCAGCGTAAAGACACGAGTTAATCCATCGGCATCCTCTACTGAACCCAGAGGCATCTCGATCAACGGCTCGTAGGATGCGCCTCGTTCATTGGCCCACGCGATGACATCCGCATCTCCGTCTTCGGTGATGTAGACTTGTGCGTCCCACGATTGTTGCTCCTCAAGTCCCCCGACGATGGTGTCTTGGAGACCTGCCGACATCATCTGAACCGAACCAAAAAGCATCAACGAGATACCGACGGCGAGGAAGGTCATCATCAAACGAACAGGTTTGCGCACGCTTGACCGAATGGACAACCCCAGCGTCGTTGGCATCCACGAGGTGATGCGTCGCAGCAGGTTTGAACCGACCCGCATTTGATTTTGCCCGCTCAAGACTTCAAGCGGGTCGAGACGGCTTGACTTCCATGCAGGAAAAGCCCCGGACAGGAAGACCACGAACATCGTGGGCACGATGATGCTTGTGTGCAAGGAAAGCGGCACCTCCCGTTCCGTAATGGGAAGGCCGACGATGCCCTCGTAGAAATCCAACATGCCGTTGACGCCCCAAGGTCCAATCAGGGCGCCGAATCCACAACCCACGGCACCGATGGCCAGTGGAGCGATGAGGTACCCCGTCATCAGCGATGTTCGATTGACACCGAGGGTTCGGAGCACGGCGATTTCCTTGGCTTGGCTTTGAACCAGACGTTGGAGGCTGAGCACGATGGTGATGGAGGCGATGGCCGCAATCATCACCGTGAACGGAACGCTGGACCGTTTCGCACTTTCGAGGTCTTGACGCATGATTTCAACCGGCTCGTTCTGACCCCTGTCTCGGATGCGACCGTCCAGTGCAGCAACTTCCATGGCGTCGTTGACGAGCGCTTTTACCTCGTCGATTTCATTGCCTTCGTAGGCTTCGGTGTCAGGGAGGTCAAAGGAAGGCGTACCTTCAACGTCCAAGAGGAGGGTGTTGCTGCTTCCCAGCGAGGTGTTTGTTAAGCGAGCCATACCGCGGTCTGAGACGTAGCCCACGACGTATTGGCCCGCTTCTGGTGGGAACAAGGATCCTTCGGGTGCCATGAAGACATGAAGTGGATGGTAGCCGATGCCCACGATGGTGAATTCTGCAGCGGCATTTCCTGCACCGATCATCACGGTGTCGTCAATCGACAAATCAAGGGCTTCCACCACGTGAGCATCTATGACGATTTCATCTGCGCTTGAAGCCACTCGACCCTGAGTGTGGCCGTCTGGCATCCAAATTCGGTCGGCGTTGGCGTCATCGGGAATGCCGTGCCAAAGGGAATTGATGATGTGCGTCCCCGTATCGTTGGTGTGGAACATGGTGCCTTGAACGATGCTTCGCCCTTCGCACGAGTCGAGGGCTGCCATGCCAGATGGCCAGGATGTCTCCAGTGCATTGCAAAAGGCGCTCACCTCGCTGGCTGACCAAGAAGTGCTTCTGTTGTCAATCCAAAGATCCGCAAGGTTGGCACCATCTTCATTATCGCCTTGGAGGGTCTCATACATTCCTTCCACGTTGTGGGAATAGCCACCAAAGGTGATGCCAGCAAACACACCGACCGAGACCATCAATACGACGGCCAGAAGGCGAAGTTTTGTTCGCCACAGGCTCCTCGCCAATCGTTTGTTCAGTAAATTGGACACCCTTTCACCTCACGCTTCTTCATCGGCGGATGTGCGTTGGTCGGCGACAATTTTCCCACTGTCAATACGGATGACTCTGGTGGCGTATTTGACAAGCCCCTCGTCGTGAGTGACAAACACCGAGGTGATGTTTTCCTGCTTGCAAGCACTGACCAAGGCTTCCATCACTTTGTTTGAGGTTTCTGTATCAAGATTTCCTGTCAGTTCATCACCCAACAGAAGTGTCGGCCGTTTTGCGATGCTTCGAGCGATGGCGACACGTTGTTGCTGACCGCCACTGATTTCCCCAGGGAATCGGTTGATCTCTGCTTGAAGCCCGACGAGTTTAAGCAGTTCTTTGGCCCGAGCTGCGTCTTTCTTTCCGGCGAGTTCTTGGATGAGGAGGATGTTCTCAAGCACCGTCAAATCCTGAAGGAGGTTGAAGAATTGAAAGACGTACCCAATGTTATCCCGTCGAAACGAGGTCATTTTTTCGGATTGGTTGCGAGGAACTTCTTCGCCGTGGAAGCGGTATGATCCGCCGGTTGGGCTGTCAAGGGCTGAGAGACAATTGAGCAGGGTGGTCTTTCCCGAGCCAGAGGGGCCTAAGAGAATAACACGTTCACCTTCGTGGATTTCAAAACTCACGCCGTCAAGTGCTTTGACAACCCCTGCAGGGGTTTCGTAATGCCGTTGCAGGTTGTCCATTCGTAACAAGGCGTTTGACATGTCCCTCAAAGCGTCCCAGTCAGCCCGGTTTTTTGATTGTTCACCTTGGATGCCCAGTCGTCTCGCTCGGTCAGATGGTGCCGGGAGCGGGGCTCGAACCCGCGACCTTCGGATGTCTCAGACACCACAAGGGGCTTTGCACGTCATACGATCGCCTTGGAGGCTGCCCTATGAGTCCGACGCGCTACCAACTACGCCACCCCGGCCTGTGTCGTGGGTGCGCCCTTCCCTCTTTGAAGAAATCGGCATGGTTTGGTGGTTGTGAAGCGCTTCTTTTTCCGGTTTTGACCACCGATGTATTCTAACACTTGCTCGGTTCCGGTTTGATTATGGTGGACCTCAAGACGGCCATGGCGGCGGCGCAAGCCGAACGCAGAAAACGTGACGGGGCCAAGAGCGACGACAAGAAAAAACGCCGTTCCGGAGCGGATTTGGGCATTGAACCGTTTGACCCGGTCAAGTATGCGCGGAAAGAGAAGGCCGATACCGCATCCATGTGGTTGGTGATTTTCTATGCTTTTGTGGTCACGATGCTGATGCGTTTTGTCCTGATGCCTTCGACCACGCTGGACAAAACGGATGTGTTGTACCTACTCCCCCTGACGATGATGATTTTGATTCCCCAACTCCATCGCATCGTGATGCCCGAACGCTTCAAGGAACACTACACCAAAGGAACGTGGTTTCGTGCGTTTTTCCTCTACACCTTCACGTTCCTCTCGCTTTCCTTTTTGCTGGTCAACCCACCCTTTGGCGATATCGTCGCTCCCAAACTTGCACAAGACTGGGGCATTGCCGTGATGGACGACAACGGTAACTTCACCTATGCGGATGATATCAAAGGTGGGGTTGAATGGACGCTTGAAGAAGGCCAGTACCTCCCGGGTTCCGCTTGGTTGCTCTTCGGTTTGGCCGATAACGTGGATGAAACCGGAGCCAACGTCAGCATTGTCCACAATTTCCTCGGTGTCAAAACATCGTTTGACAGCAACGAAACGTTCTGGTCAACCTACGGTGATGAGGTTGGAACCTGGAAAACGGCGAACAACAAGTCCGCTCCAATTTTCTTGCCTCACAAGGAACTGGACCAAGCGTTCGCCATCAATTTGGGCGATGGTCTTGCCATCGGCACGCACGAGATTGAAGTCACCATCACCGAAGAAGGCGATCCTTGGCAGAACACCCGTACGTACAACTGGGTCTTCAACGTGAATCCACCGACCTCCTCAACCGAGTAGATCGCTGTAGGTCGTGACCAATTCGTTCAGCAGGCGGTCGATGCGGCGACGGTCGTACCAATCAGCGGCGACTTCGTGCATCGCACGTTGGCGCTTTGCTCGTATGAAAGGGGCCGCCAACGTCCAGCACAAAGCGTTCTCAAGCATCGTTTTCCATCCCATCATGCCTCCTACCAAACGCTTCCTGATGAGGAGGGTTTTCTTGAGGCTGGAAGTTAAAGTGAAAGTGAATCTCATTTGAGGAGAGTGACGATTTGGGCGGTGAGTGCGTCCAATTGAATCTGTTCGCCGCCGCCCTCCACGAGCCGATAATCAATTTCAGCCATCCATTCCGTCAGCGAGAGTTTCGCCGCCTCGTCGAGGAAATCGGCGCTGTACAACTCACGGTGTAGCTGGTTCACAAAATCGGTGCCGGCCAAGCCGAACTGGTCCAACAATTCCCGTAAACGACGGCGTGCAACGTGAAAACCGTCGTCTCGACAAGCCATCAAGTACTGATGAAGCGCTTCTGGAGGTGCTGTTGCTGATGTTTCGTAGACCAGGTCCCGAGAGACGGTCGTGTTCAACGCCGCTGCGACTTGAAGTGCAGTGAGCGCCTTGCGCAAGTCGCCTTGTGAAATTCTCGTCAACGCCTCCACCGCACCGTCTTCGAGCGTCAAGTTCTCCAGACCTGCGACGTGGACGACCTGAGCGGCCACATCGGCGTCGGCCAGCGGGCGAAACCGGAAAACGGCACACCGCGACTGGATCGGTTCAATGATTTTAGAGGAGTAGTTGCACGAGAGAATAAACCGACAGGTCTCAGCGTATTGTTCCATGATGCGGCGAAGGGCGCCCTGGGCATCGTTGGTCAAGGCGTCGGCCTCGTCGAGGAAGATGATTTTGAACGCAGCACCGCCGTAGGGTTGAGTGCGTGCAAATTGCTTGACTTTGCTGCGGACGCTCTCCAGCTTTCGCTCGTCGGAGGCGTTCATTTCGAGCAAGTTTTGTCGGAAGTCGTGTCCGAAGATGTCTTTGGTCAGCGCCATGGCGGCGGTGGTTTTTCCAGTACCCGGCGGGCCGGCAAAGAGCAGATGAGGGAAATTTTTGTGACCGGCATAGGTGCCCAATCGCTGCACGACCGCAGCCTGGCCCCGGATTTGAGCAACCGACTGCGGTCGGTGTTTTTCGACCCAAAGTTCGCTCATGTTCTCGGCTCTCGTTGACGAGCCTCCTTCAACATTCGCATGGATTTTGTCGTTTTTTTTGACGAAAAAATCGTTGCGCCGCTCAAAGATTGAGTTCACCAAAGGGAAAAGTCCCTATAATGGGGAGTGGTGTAAGGGATGAGTCCCATGCGTAGCCTGCGTAACCATCGTCCGCGAACTTCTGCACTTTTACTCGTTTTGATGTTCTTATTCGCCGACCTCGCCCTCCCGCACACGATGGATGGCTGGTCCGAACTTGAGGACAAAAGCACGGTTTCTCGGGTGGTTTCTACCCATGGCGTGGTCGCCGATACGCACATCACAGCC